>Ga0222684_1000180_pt1 | contig 16166 bp, 12 predicted proteins | sample AntAcemetage1075_FD_181150 | JGI IMG/M metagenome (GOLD analysis project Ga0222684, IMG submission 181150) | Saline water microbial communities from Ace Lake, Antarctica - #1075 | ecosystem: Environmental > Aquatic > Non-marine Saline and Alkaline > Saline | place: Antarctica: Ace Lake...
TTTTCAGATATAAACAGAGCATGAGGAAAGAACTCTGAATATGGGCCATCTTACACCGCATAATCATTCATTTTATCTGTTTTGCACGCATTCCCACCGAAAATTTATCTCTTAATGCATCCGTTTCGATTTCAAGGTGAACATAAGAAGAGAGATAAAAATCAGAACAATAATATTCAAACTCCACGCATGGTCGTATGAGCCTGTCTTATCGTAAATTATCCCCCCCAGCACAGGGCCCATGCTTCCGCCGATACCGGCCGTGAAAAATGTCAGCAGCCCGTAAGACGATCCCAGCACGTCCCTGCCGAATCTGTCGGAGAGCAGTACCGGCATCATGGGCGCGAGGGAACCATATCCGAAACCAAAGACAAGGGCATACACATACAGCATTCCGGCGGTCTCGGTGCCCAGCATAATAAACATCCCTGATGACATTACAAGATACCCCAGGAGGGCCGAATATTTGGGATCACGGATATGATCGCTGAGCCATCCGAAAAAGAATCTCCCGAATATACTTGCGACGCCTATGGCGCCCAGGGATGAAGCGGCGGCTATTCTGCCTATGTTGTTGTCGACCGCGTAGGCAACCTGGTGTACAAACATCATCATCTCCACCATAATCGCGCCGCTGAAACAGATCACAAGCACCCAGAAACGATGATCCCTGAGGACGGTTGAGGAAGATGCATAAGGAATATCTGCTTTTTGTTCAAGTGGCCTTATCACCGGCCGATCACCATCCGGCAACATGCCATATTCCTCCGGCCTGGATCTTCCCATCAGGACCTGCGAAACAAGCACACCCACAACCAGCACTATAAGCCCGAGGAATATAAAACCGATGCGCCAGTGGTAGTTCTTGACTATATAACCCGCCACCGGTGTGAGGGCCATGGTGCCAAAGCCGACTCCCATCGACGCCACACCGAGAGCCAGCCCCCTCTGCCTTACAAACCATTTTCCGACAGAGGAGCTGTTTACCACAACGCCTATCCCGGCGGACCCTATACCACCCAAAACCCCGTAAGTCAGATACAGCTGGCCCGCCGTATGGACAAAGCCTGTGGAGATAAAACCGAACCCGGCGACACATGCCCCAATCGTCATTATCCATCTGGGTGCCATCCTGTCGAGCAGCCGCCCGCTGATTAGACCTCCCAGCGCGTACATCAGGAGATTTATTGAAAACCCGAGGGATATGGCGGACATCTGCCAATGGTAATCTGCAAACATCGGATGCACAAACACCCCGAAGCAATATCTGGCGCCATAGCTTACACTCAGGACAAGAAAAGCTCCAGTGACAACAAACCAGCCCCAGTATATATCCTTCAGCCTACCAATAACCATCACATAGTAATCTCTGCTTTTTACAAGTTCACAAAATTGTGATATCAATGCCAGCTAATAACACTGGACAGGACACAATATAACTTATGGCACAGACCCGAAAGCGTTACGCCGCCTCCAGGAAAACGAAATACAATTACCACCATTCACGGAAAAGAAGCAAGAGAAGTCATCAAGAGAACAGTGCGGTGGTAAAACCGCAGGCCGATTCAGCTTTAGAGAAAGTGTTTTCCCACATCGGAAAACCCGACCCCGCGCCCTTCAAACCCGATCCCTTTCAATCAGATGCCCTCAGCACCATACAGAAGACCGACTGTCTCGTAACAGCGCCTACCGGGGCGGGAAAGACATGGATTGCCGAAAAAGCCATTCAACCCATCTATGAGAGGGGCGGCCGCTGCTGGTATGCCTCTCCGCTGAAGGCGCTTACCAATTCCAAACGGACCGAGTTTGGAGAGACCTTCGGAGATGAAAATGTGGGCATTCTTACCGGCGACACAAAGGAAAACTCAGATGCACCCATAATCGTGGGTACAACCGAAATCCTGAGAAACAAGCTTTATGAGGCCATGCACAGTGGTGAAGGTCTTGATTGTGATCTTGTCATACTGGACGAGGCACATTTCCTGGGGGACGAAGACAGGGGCGTGGTATGGGAAGAAATAATGATCTACCTCCCCACGAGAATAAACATGCTCATGCTGTCCGCCACGATCGGAAACAGCCGGGAGATCGCGGGATGGCTGAGTTCGCTGCGAGGCAAGGAATGCGTTGTTATAAGTGGCGATGAAAGGCCTGTTCCGCTTTACCCTCTGTTTCTCCATCCTCCGGGAAGGCTAACACCTCTTTTAAATGGAAACAGGCTGCATGACGCCGCCACCTCCTGGCTTGAAAAAAGCAGAAAGCAGCGTTCCTTCAGGGGCAAACTGCCCCCATTTGACACAATCATAGAGATTATGCGCAAGTTCAACCTGCTGCCGGCAATCTTCTTCCTGAAATCAAGGGGGGACTGCGATGCCGCGGCAAACCTCTGCAAACTCGCCTCGAATCGCGGCAACAGCGGCTCCTTCGAAAAAAATCTTAACGGAATACTGGAGCACTATCCCTACCTGAGAAACCACAGACAGCTTCAGAGTCTCCGTTACTCGAGGGTCGGGGCACATCACGGGGGACAACTGCCGGCATGGAAATCCGTTGTGGAGACCATGATGAAAGGGGAATATCTCGACGCGGTATTTGCCACATCCACGGTGGCCGCCGGTGTGAATTTTCCCGCGAGGACAGTGGTGTTGTTCAATTCAGACCAGTTCAACGGACATGAATTTGCGCCCCTCGATGCAACCGCCTTTCATCAGATGACCGGAAGGGCCGGAAGAAGGGGGCAGGACAAAATAGGCTTTATGATGGCCTTCCCCGGAAAATTTATGGATCTCCTGCATATCCGGAAAGTCTATTTCTCGAAACCGGAAAAGATAACGAGCCGGCTTCGGAGTGATTTCTCAATGACGCTGAATCTCCTGCTGTCTCATACCCCTGAAGGGATCAGGGATATCCTTGAACGATCGTTCGCGGATTATCAGCACAAAAAGAGAAGGAGCAGGACAATCCTATGGGAAGACTTCAGCAGGCACCTCGATTTTCTGAAAGCGGAAGGCTTTGTGGATGAAGAAAACCACCTTACTGAAGACGGCGTCTGGGCCTCACAACTCAGACTGGACCACCCCCTGCTGATCGCGCAATGTCTGAGAGACGACGCCTTTCCATACGAGAACGAAGTCCTTCTCGCCTCTGTTATCGCGCCATTCGCGTATGACAGGAGTTATAATATCACCATGAGTAAGACTTCACTGCCGAAACGGTTAGGGAAGGCCTTCGACCGTGTCTCCAGGTCCACAGAGCCTCTCTCGAAAAGGATGGCGGTTGCTGGATTTGACACGGCTCCCCTCCCCCTCTGGACATCCGCGGCCATTTACAGCTGGGCTTCCGGAACAGAATGGGACCGCATAGTTCAAAGGACAAAGATGGCGGAAGGCGACCTTGCCATGCTGATATCGAGAACGGCGGACAGCCTCCATCAGATAGCATCCCTCAAGGACACTCATCCGCGAATAGCTTCCCTCGCCACCGCGGCAAGGAGGGCTATCCTGAGAGAACCGGTTGTATTCGATTGAGAAATACTGTTTTTATCCTAATGTGATTTTCACAAGAGAGGTCCCGATTTATGGCATTGGCTCAATTTATTGTTGACAGAGTGACAGATATAGATATATAAGCCACAATTCATTTTCAATGGCTTCGGAATATGTCCCCATCGTCTAGTGGCCTAGGACACCGGCTTTTCACGCCGGCAGCCGGGGTTCGACTCCCCGTGGGGACACCAATAATATAAGCAAGGGGTTACGGTAACCCGTAGCCCCTTTGCTGTTTGTTGAATTGACTTACCCCACGCTATACCCCACACGCAAAGACGATTTTGGCTGTTTTGAGATATAAATTAGGGAAACATCCATTGTGGTGTAAGTGTGTCTATATCTAAAAGCCTAAAGATGGAATTTCTATTGACTGGCTTCTTCCTGAAAGTGTTAGATCACGATTTATTACAGTAATACGCGATTTCAATACGTAATGGTTGCCCTTATCGAACCCCAAACTACTCATTCAGCCTTAACGCATCGTAAAAAAGATGCTTGCAGGAGATACCTGCTTGAACTGTGCTCAACGATATTTTATTAACGGGTAACTCGACCCAAAGGTGAGCTGATTTCTCAAAAAAGCGGCTACCGTTCCACCTTCCTTTCCCAATCGATGCAAAATATCCATTGCCAAGCAAAAACAGCCCTTCGTTTTATGGGGCCAGATTGACCCGCATTGTCGTGGAAGGGGGAAACCACATCTCCGTGGTCCTCCACGAACACATGGATAAATAACCAAAGGGGCAGTCCGGCCTTGCAACAAATAAGAATATCGTATATTGACAGACGTGTAAAAATATGCACGCTTGCGATCGTTAATGGAGGTTCAGAACATCATGATTGAAGAAATTCTTCCCAATCTGTACCGTGCCGAAATTCCTCTGCCTAAAAGTCCGCTGAAGTGGCTGAACAGCTATATCGTCAAAGGGAAAGACCGGTTTCTAATTATCGATACGGGCTTTAATCGGGAAGAATGCCTGAGCGCAATGAACACCACCCTGCACAAGCTCGGCGTCGACCTGAACAAGACCGATTTCTTCATTACCCATCTCCATGTAGACCACATGGGACTTGTAGGCACACTTGCCTCCGACAACGCAACCGTCTACTTCAATGAGCGAGAAGCGCAGCTTATATATGCCCAATCTGCTGGAGATAACTACTGGGAGAAAATGCTGGACCTTTATATCGCCAATGGCTTTGCCGCTGAAAATGCGCGGACGGCCATGGAAAGGCACCCGGCACATAAATACAGCTCGCAACGAAAGATTGACTTCACCGTTGTAAATGACGGCGACATGATAGACATTGGAGATTTCCATTTCCGATGCGTAGCTACTCCGGGTCATTCGCCCGGTCATACGAGTCTCTATGAGGCAAACAAGAAAATCCTGGTCGCCGGCGATCATATTCTCTTCGATATTACACCCAATATCACCAACTGGCTGGAGATGGAAGACTCCTTGGGGGAGTACCTGGCCAGTCTTGAGAAGGTCAACGCCCTGGATGTGAAGCTGGTGCTGACGGGACACCGCCGCCTAGTGCATGACCTGCGCGGGAGGGTGAAGGAGTTACAGGACCACCACCGCGCCCGGCTGAATGAAGTGTTGGTTGCCCTCGGCGATGGAGAGAAGAACATTCTCCAGATCGCCCCCCACATCAGCTGGGACATCACCGCCAAGACATGGGAGGAGTTCCCGGCACAGCAGAAGTGGTTTGCTTTCGGAGAAACCATGGCGCACGTTCAGCATCTGGAATATAAAGGGAGAGTGCGGAGCAAAAACCACAATGGCATGATAAAATATTCACTGGCATGAGTGCCATGTTGATGTCATCTTGGAAAATTTAATAGGCCTTTGCGATATCTTTACAATAGCTATGGTTCGTTTCAATAATAACTAGCCTTGTTCCATATCTTTTTTGTCTTTCTGTTCCCAAAGGTCATGCGGAACATTTCGGAATTTTTCTCTAAGACGACATCAACGCCGCCGGATGCAACCTTAAATTGCAAGTCCTATCCGGTATCCCTCCTTCAACAACTGTGTATCGAGAAGCGGGAGCGAATACTTGTTGGTCTTCCCTCGCAAGTGTAGCTCTTTCGAATAAGCTTCAATCCGAAGTTGCGGTAAAGCCGATAAGTGAAAATTCGAGGTATTGATTCAATTTTGGATTGAAGCATGAGGAACGGAGCCGCTACGTGAACAACAGATTTTCCTATGGGGTTTCAATAGGGGTCTCCCCCCTACAAGTTGCAAAACTCAACAACATGAGCTACTGAATAACAGATAGAATGGGATTGTCAATAATTCTTTATTCTAGGATTTCCCCACAAGTCCTCTGTATCTACCACCGCGAAGCGGTTTAGTTCTTCTTTTGGTAATCAGTAACGCCGCTTGTCACCCGTCGCACTCCTCGCGGTCAGGTGCAGTAGTATTGATACTCATTGAGCCTTTCCTTTGCCGCAGCATTAATTTAAGCTGCGAAGGCAACCAAACCAAACAAAGGAGGAAGACTCAATGAGATTTTACGCAAAGCAGCATAACCATTATTGTGGTATCGACCTGCACGCCAGAACCATGTATCTTTGTATACTTGATTCCACGGGCCAGGTGGTATTACACAAAAACATGAAAGCTGACCCCAAAGCCCTTGCCAAGGCCATCAAACCCTTCCAGGATGATCTGTGCATTGCCGTCGAATGCATGTTTACCTGGTATTGGGTAGCAGATTTCTGTGAAGATAACAATCTCCCTTTTGTGCTGGGACATGCCCTCTACATGAAAGCCATTCATGGAGGCAAGGCAAAGAACGATAAAATCGATTCTTATAAAATAGCCTCTCTTCTCCGGGGAGGGACATTTCCCATGGCCTACGTCTATCCCCGGGCCATGCGTTCAACCCGTGACCTCCTCAGACGCCGAAACCACCTCATGAGAAAACGCGCCGAACTTCTCGCTCACATCCACAATACAAATTCTCAGTATAATCTTCCCGAAATCGGTAAAAACCTTCGATACAAATCAAACAGATCCCTCGTAGAAGATCGGTTTGATGACAAGAGTGTCCAGAGAAGTGTGGACATGGATGTCGAACTCATTAATTTCTACGACGAGAAGCTCTCCAGTGTTGAATGGTATATTAAAAAGCATGCCAAGATACATGACTACCACAGCTACGTGCTTTTAAAATCGTTTCCCGGAATCGGCGCTATCATAAGTCTGGTCATTCTCTATGAAATCGATGATATCAATCGCTTTCCAAAGGTACAGGATTTTGCCTCCTATGCCCGACTTGTAAAATGCAAGGCGGAATCCGCAGGCAAATCCTATGGCACTTCCGGAGCCAAGATCGGTAATGCCCATCTGAAGTGGGCTTTTTCCGAAGCGGCAGTCCTCTTTTTACGATGCAATCCCAAGGGTAAAGCCTATGTGGAGAAACTGGCCAAAAAACATGGCAAAGGAAAGGCGCTTTCCATTCTTGCCCATAAGATTGGAAGGGCGGTGTACTTTATCTTGAAAAGAAAAGAGCCATATAATGCGGATCGTTTTTTGGCAGCATGAATTGTCATATCGTCGCAGCTTAGACGCCTAACTGGGGCCATGAGAGTAATATCTTCAATGATGATAATGAAAATTGCGATAATTGTGGCAGTGACCACGAAACCATCATTAAGAAAATATACACCGGCAACCTGAAGCTTTGATTAGGGCGACGATATGACACACATAATTAGCATTGAGAACAACCTGCGCCTCACCCGATCCTGCAACTAACTGGATGGTCTGTATTATTAAGACCAAGCCTGTACCTTTGAAAAGGGCGGTATGAGGTCACCGATGAATTTCTAGGGCGTTTGCCCATATCAATCAAGGCAGACCAGCCGTAAAACGGCGTAAGAGACCCTCAATATGTGTTTGTAGCAGGCTTCCAGAGCCCAGCACGCCTTCAGAAATGAAGTCAGGTTTTTCGATTTGTTAAAGAACAATGCAATAAAATGAATTTTATTGCCAAGGGATTATTTTTGCCTATTGACAAAGTGGCGGCTCATATGGGTTATGTAGCTTTTGTACTCGGCGATCACGAGCGGGATGCCGTTCACAAGCAAGACAGTATCGTCGCGGCATTCCCGCACTCCCTGGATTCTGTACTGGTTGATGGCCGTATAATCGTTCAATCCCTGCCTGGCCGGATCGAATTCGATGAAGCGGACGGTCTTGGCCGATTCGCCGGGGAGGATTTCGACGGTGGCTCCGTCCCGGAGCAGATCGAGGGTAACGCGGTTCGCCGTCAGTTTGTCCGGGTGGGACATGGCCTTGCGGAGGGCATTCACGGCCAGGCGGGCCTGGGCTTTTGTATTGACATCCCGGTTGATGCGGATAATAGCCTCGATCAGGAGCGACTCGACAAGGGGATCTTCGATGGGGCGCTCAAATTCCTCCATCCCCGTCTCGTCGCGGTACATCCAGCCGAGTCCTTTGTCCACCGGATCAGCGGTCCCGTCACCTGAAAGCCAGCGGAGGACCGGAAGTTCGACATAACCCCGTTCAGTCATGATGCCTCCATAGAAAGTATTTTATCGATGCCATGGTTGACACGCACCTTGCCTGTCAGGAGATCGTGCATGAGAGCTTTTTTCAATTCCCGAAGGGAGGTTTCTTTTTCCATCAGTCCACTGGTTATTGCCTTTGCCGCCTTGATCATATCAGAGATCTTTTTCTGTTCTTCCAATGGAGGAACGGGGAAGCGAAATGCACGAAGCTGGGTTTTATTGATGGATGCCAAGTTGGTTGTACGCTTTGCCACGCGAAAGAAGTAACGCTTTGCGATATCCGACTCCACGACAAATGCGAAATAGTTGGGATCAAGCAATTGCCGATTCGATCTGACCCGAAAAATATGATTTTGATGAAGACAATCCTGAATCTGTCCGTCCCAGATCGTTCCCCTCCCCAACTTGTCGATGTCGCCACCTTCCGTCATCAGCATGTCACCAGCCTCAAGGCGGCACCTTTCTACCTCATCAACAGGAACACGGATGGTCTTGATGGATGATAAATCCAGATGTCCATCCTGAACATTGGCCACGCGCAAATAGGGTAGTTCGACAGTCTTGAAACCTGAAACGTCTTTTCCCAAGGTCACACCTGACCCGACTTCTGCAACCTCATCAACTTTGTTTGTCACCCACCGACGGGTTTGCTTAGCGCCGGGTTGCATTTTGCTGAACAAGCCGTTTTCCAAGAGGTCATGTAAAAAGGAGTGTTCGAGGATTCGAGCTCCTGAAATTGCCTCCTGCGTGAGTTCGATGACCTTGTCTAGGGCATCGAGGATGCAGGCTATGGCTTCCTGCTCTTCGTAACTTGGTGTAAGCAAGACTTTGATTGACTCAATTTGCCTTGGACTAATGTTAAGCTGTGCATTTCCTGCAGCAAATTTATGAATACCTTTTCGAACCGCTGTTGATTTATAGAGATGTTTTGCAAATGAGTGAACACAGCCAACCGGAAGCAGTCTACCGACACGTTGATTAAGATAACATGGGGTGTCTTCGGCCCTGACCACTGCAAAGTTATCTAGGCTACCCGACATACCAAAAAGGAAATCATTTGTTTTAATCTCGAACTTCTCTAAATTTCGTACTTTATTTTTATCAATATAAACAACATTATCTCGTGATACTCTGCCTGATTTAAGGTTGTTCATTCGAATGATTGCAACACCTTTCACAGGGTCGCTAACAAAATCATCAGTCTTAAAAGCAAAACCTGATTGTACTTTGTATGCATCACCGAATTTTTTTTCTTTCCAATTATGATCTTGCATATCCGATTTCTTCCAGCATTGATACAAGTCTTATCTCTGATTCGTTTACCGTCTTCATAGTTTCTCTTAAGTTGATTAAAGCCTCTTTCACCTCGATCCTTGGTTCCGGTTCAAAGGTATCAACGTACCGCGGGATATTGAGATTGAATTCGTTTTCTTTAATTTCGTCGAGACCGACGACACGGGCATGCTTGACAAGTTCATCCGGATCGGCGTAGAGAGCGACAAGTTCCTCGCCGACGGTCGCAACAGCCTGTCGGTCCTCTTCCGCACGGCGACGGGCTTCGGCCATCTTCTCGTCCCGCTGGGCGATCTTTGCAGCAGGTTTGGCCCGTTGTTTTTCCAGTGCTTTGATCTTTGTGTCCGCCACCTTTTGCTCGGTTTTCTGCGTCATCTTTCCGCGTTCGGTCCGGGCGACGGCCAGCGCGGCATCGATGGCCGTCACCTTGTCCGCATCGCCCTGGTACTCGGCTTCGATCCGTTCGACCTCTTCCCGTTCCCGCTCGTCGATCTGGCAGTGAATGCGTTCGCGATGTTTTTCCACCAATACCGCAACCTTTCCGGGATCGCCGTAGGCGTGGTAATGGATAATGATCCGTATCACATCCTGGGGGCGGAGTTCATTCTGGCTGGAGAGCTCCCGGTAATGGCGCGCCGCATAGACAAGGAGAACCTGATCGCGCCGCTCAATGGGTCTGTCCTTCCTCAGGATAAGCAGACAGGCCGGGACACCCGCCCCGTAAAAGACGTTCAGAGGCAGGGATATGACTGCATCGATGAGTCGGGATTCCAAAAGGGCCTGACGAATAAGGTGTTCGTCATCGGCCTTCCGGCGTTTTACCTTGGGATTTCCGTTTTTGTCAAATTTGTCGGTCTCCTCCTCGATCTCCGGCTGCCCCCGGAAGAGCACCCCCTGGGGACAAACCACGCCGGCCCTACCCGAATCCGTCAGCGAGGCGACGATGTGGAGAATGAAGGCATAATCGCCATAGCTCGCCGGGGGACTATGGAAGGCTGTTCCGCGTCCGAAACGCCCATGAGGATCTTTGTAGCCCTCTTTTCCGAAGACCTCCTTCTTGAGCTTATCTTTCTTCTTCTTATCGTCCGTCTGCTGCTCGGGACGGAGCCACCAGAAATCGTCGGAGAAGGGGAAATTGGCAAGGACGGTGGAGAACCTTCTGACCCGCCCATCTTCGAGAAACTGGGGATCTGTAATGGTGCTTACCCCGCCGCGTATATCCGCCTCCAGGCCGTGAAGAACGGAATTGATCTTGCCGATCGCGAAGTTGCCCCAGTTCATCTCCTGACCGAAGTAACGCGCGGCGGTCCGAGTGTGGCCGTGCTCGGTCAGGAAATCCGCCGAGTGAATGAGCATTCCGCCGCTGCCGCAGGTGGGATCATAGATCGTATCTCCGGCCTTCGGTTCCAAAATGCGGACGAGGGTATCTACCACCTCCGGCGGCGTGAAGAATTCGCCGGCTTTCGCACCGGCATCGTCGGCGAACTGTTTTATGAGGTATTCGTAAGCCCGGCCCAGGATATCGGAAGGGACGCTCTGGTTGGAAAGGTCGATCTCGTCGAAATGCTGAATGAGGGCGTGCACGACTTCATTGGGAATAAGCTTTTTCCCGCTGCCGTCCGGAGCGGCCTGGTTCCAATCGACAGTGAAAACGCCGCGCAACTCTTCGTTGCTGTCGGAAATGGCGCGCATGGCAGCGGTAAGCTTCTCGCCGATGTTTTCGGGAGCGGCAAGGATATCGCCCCAGCGTGAGCCGTCGGGGATTGAAAACCGATGTTCGCCACGGGCACGGAAGACGGCCTTCTGCTTCTCCGTAAACGTGCATTTCTGCTGACGTTCCAATTCGGCAATAGCCTCATCGGATTCATTTTCCCATTGATCGCAGAGCCGTTTGTAGAACATGAGCGAGAGGATGTAATTTTTGTAATCCTGACCGGCAGTTTTACCCCGGAGAATATTTGCGGCGCCCCAAAGGTGGGCTTCCAGTTGTCGCTGAGTGAGTTTCATTTTGTTTTTCTGATTCCCTTCATGAGTCGATTGTTGCCCCCTTTACTCATAACGCTTATGCTCTGCCCGTGACCGTGACGGTGATGATGATCATCGTCACCATTTTCTTTTCCCTCTTCCATCAACTGCGCCCACGAGGCATAATGTTATTTCTCTTTCTCGATGAAGTTACTGATCCAGGAAGCAAGTTCTTCGACATTATCCGTGTTTGCAACGGCCCACAGGATTCTTGCCGGGCTCTTCCCTTTGAGTACCTTTGCCGGATGATCGCTGTATTTTTCGAAGTCCTTTGAAAACTCTTCTCTGAATCGCCGGGCCAACCTGCCTTTTTCAGTGCCTTCCAGATGAGTGAATTCGAGGATCCGTTCACATTGAAAAAGGCTGTCCAAAGGAATCTTTGCATCCTTATTCAAACTCAAAAAACCAAGAAGGAGGTGGATCTTCGCGCCGATGATCGCCCAGTCGGCAGATGAACGATTCAGCCCTTTTCTTACGTACAGGCTTTGGAAGTCGTTGATTCGCTTTAACAAAACCTTATCCTTTTCCAGATCCATGATGGAAAGTTGCTTCATTTGCGCCATCATGTCTGAGAAGATGTCAGTTATGTTCACGGTTAGTGAACGTTGGCGGGCCTCCGATTCTGCCCGAGCCAGAAAAGATTCTTCGATACGGCTAAAATCGATATTATCCCGGTTGAATTCGAGCAACCAGAAGATGTCATAGATTTGCTTAATCTGCTCGTCCACCCGATCCATGGGGATACCGATGGTATTGGGTCCTAAAGTTGTCAATTTGTCCCCGATCAGATCGTCCAACGGAAGGAGTTGGTAAGTCTGCTCCGTCTCCAAGGCAAAGATGTGAGGGGAGGATATCCTCTGAATCGACAGGGCTTCGTCTGCAAAATGAAACTCTATTTTGATTTCCTGAGCACCGGCAATCTTTTTCCCGAATAGTTCCTTTTCCGTGCAAGCCGAGGGGACTTCCATGTAGTAAGTCATCATAGGAAAATTGGTCTTGGGATCTTTTGGTGTATGCGGTTGTGCCTTGAAGAGCTCCTTCGTGCCTTTGAATTTTCGCTCAATGGCCTCCAGAGCTTTTTCAACCGCTTCAACTCCCACAGCACAGATCATGTCAATATCTACGCTGGTTCGCTGGTATTCAATGGGCAGATAGAACTGGGCGGCAGCGCCACCCTTCAGGACGATCTTGTCCTGCAGGATGGCCTGGATTTGCAGAAAGATCTCAAGATCCCACAGAAAAAGCTCCATTCTGGCCAAACTGTTGAATTTGAGTTTTTCCAGACGCTCCGCAAGGGTGTCGCGGTCAAAACACTTTCTGTCATGTATCAAGGCATTATCGTAAAAGTTCATTTATTGATTTCGCTTTCTCAGAATATTGACAAATTCCACCGCGGCGTCCGTAATGGCATCGTACTCCACGATGTATCGGATATCCTGCTGGATATTTCTGCGCGATGCGATTTTGACCATCCGGTTTGTATTCAGGGACATTCTCCGTTTCATGTTAATGTAAATTCTGACCAGTTCCTGAATCGAAAGGGGATAGTTCCTCCGGCTGACTTCATAATAGAGATCGACAAAGGCCTTTTCAAAAGAGGCCAGGCCATTTGTTGCATAGGTGAACTCCTGGGTGGGAATAAGCAAGGCAAGCTCGCCGATGGAAGACATTTGCCGGATGGCAGGATAGTCCTGAATATTAGCATAGGGGACAACGTCGATCTTATTTCGGGCGAGAATATTGGTAACCTCATCGGCGTCACTTTTCCCAGCAAATAGAAGAACAGGATATGTTTCGGGGACATGTTCCGCGAATACCGCCAGGATGTCCAGGCCGGAGATGAAGAAATCATGTCCGGTTTCCCTGAGGACGTTGAGTATCCCGCTCGCCAGCGTTGAGAGGATAGGCTGGATCGATTCTGCTCGCCTGTTCTGAAAGGAGTACAGCCCCTGTCCGATACGGGAAATATAGCCTTTATTTGTAAGCTTATGTAGGGTCCAGTATAGGGTCGATTGCTTCTCTTGCAGAACGGATGCGGCATCGGAAATGGTAAAGTAGGGTTTGTCCTGGAACCGTTCCCGGAGAAACTCGGCCTTGTCGGACAATTTTAGCCTGCTTATCAGATTCAATAGGTCTTTTGCTTTGCTCATATCTAAACTCCCGGCTATTTCATGGCACAAAATAGCCAAATAATCAACAATAAAAAGTCGCAAATATTACCTTTGCGACTTTTTATTGGCAAGAATGACCTGCCCCTCATTTCCAACTCCTGTCTCACTTCTTCGCTTTTTCCAAAATCATAACTTCCTCAATCGCTCCCAAAAGGTATTCTTCAAATTCGCTATGTTAAACGCGAAGTGGGACGAAAGGGGTTTCAACAAGGCGAATTAAATACCTGCAATCTTCGGATCTTCCATGATTTCCTCAGATCAGATGCGGAGCGCAATTTTATAATCTCACCTTCTCCCCCTATTCAACGAGGTGTCCCGAATAATCATTGTGCTGACTTGTATTTGAACTGAATGAGTGTGGTTCATGAAAATATGGCATGAGCCAGACATTGTTTTCACCTACAAACCCTCAAAAAAAACTTTTCAGCAGAAAATTGATTATTACCGGTTAAAAGTCTCACTATAATACCCCTTGACAAGATATCATCTTGGAGTTACTGAGTTAATAGATTTAACTTGATCTTGAACGCATCATATATGCTTTTGAATAGCTGTAATCCTCGGAGGGGCGGATTATGGACTGATCGCCGTGTAGCCCTGGTTCTTAAAATGAGAGGTAGGGCTTTTTTGTCCAAGAACCATATGAACACTGTTAACTGAAAAATAGTAAATTTTATGAAAATAAAAGATTTCGGTGGAATATTAAAAGAACTATTTGAAGAGAGATTGAATTTATTAAACAATTTAATACATGAAAAGAAATTGAGATTTGATTCTACATACTCATTTAGTAATTTATTAAGATATTCAGAGACCCCGACTCATTTTATTGGTGAATTATTAGGTGCAAAGATATTTAAACCAACTGAGAGAATATCTGTTAAATTCTTACAAGGGGAAAGCGAAAAAATATCTTCTACAAATTCGTATTTTATGCCTTGCCCTAAAGATATATCCCAGCCCGTAATACGTATGTGCGCTGAGGATAATACTTTGCAAAGTCTTTTGCTAATTACAAACAATGATTATCTAACTTTGCAAAAGCTACCATTTCCTATTTCATCAGCCTCAATTCAAAGAAAAATTGGGGATTCCCCTTTAGATATAAATGATAAAGCAGATTTACTAATCTTGAAGGATATAACCCTTATAAAGATATTAGATTTTTTTTATTACTATCGGTATATCCCATTTGCAATAATTACAAAGAAAAATGTGACCGAGCAAAGCATTAAGAACCGATTTCGTGTTGACCTTCAATTAGATTTTTCATCATTAAGCAAAAGTATTCCTGTGGACTATATTACAGGCGTTAATTTTTCTCACTCAGAAGCAAATATCTATATTGCAAGCCAACTCATAAGCTTCTCTAATCAAATAATTAGAGAAACAACTATAGATAGATATATTCAAGAACATAAATTCGTTTTTGCTAACGCATTAGGTTATGAAGATGCATTAAAAATGTCATTTAAATGGATAGAAAGATCGACAGATGAACCCTATGAAAGTAAACCAGATTTTGTTTTAGTAAAAAGAGATAAAACTTTCGATATTTTGGATTTAAAAACCGGAGCCATTGCAATCAAATCCTTAACAAAAGGAAAAAAATTAAAAAAAGGGCAAAGAATTAGAATTCATTTTGTAGATTATGTAAATGAATTAATAAGCCAATTAGAAGAATATAAAAGTTATTTTAAATATGAAAAGAATATTCAATTTATAAAAAATAAATATAAATTAGATGTTGATTTAGATAATATGAGATTAACAGGAATTATTGGTAATCAAAATAATTTTGATACAAGTCAAGTTACTTCTGCTCTAAACCCTTATAAAGACTATATAAAAATTATTAGCTATTATGATTTGGCAAATATGATTTTAAAACATAATCCTTAAATAAGGAGGCCCTCATTATGTTCTCATTTATAAAGAACAAATTGATAAGCAATGAAGAACGGGCAGTGGAAGAAGAGAGGTTAGAGCTACAGAATATATTAGAAAAAAACGATCGACAACTTGAGAATTTGAAAAGTCTTGCCAAAAAAGTAGGTGCAAGTGAAATTAAATTATATCCGGGATATGGAGACGCATCAGTTCCAGAAATAATTCAAAATATCCACCAGGCACTTCAAACAAAATCTATGATTGCAGCGGTTAAAACTTCATCTAATCACCTAATTATTTCTATCATCCTTTCATTAATAGCGTTTGGCAGTATGATTGCTGCCTTTATCGCTGTTTTTAGTTAACCATGATAAGCTTTAACAAATTACTTCACCTGATGTTCCGGCCTGCAGTTTTTCACGGGGAGCGTTATACGCTACTGATTACCAAGCGAAACATACAATAACTCGATCCCAATTGGTTTCCTTGACTACAGGAAGAAGCCATCGGCCTGGGCGAACGGGAAACAAGTTGTCAGGTAGTAGCATGTTTCATTCCGCATTCAATGATCTGGCCCGATAAGCCTATGTAAAGCTTTGTATTTGCTATACGTAACATACTCTGATTTTCTTATTGATGTTAATACGTTGTCCGTTGTTTAAGTATTCATATCTTTGTCTTTCCGTCAAG
>Ga0222684_1000182_pt1 | contig 16122 bp, 20 predicted proteins | sample AntAcemetage1075_FD_181150 | JGI IMG/M metagenome (GOLD analysis project Ga0222684, IMG submission 181150) | Saline water microbial communities from Ace Lake, Antarctica - #1075 | ecosystem: Environmental > Aquatic > Non-marine Saline and Alkaline > Saline | place: Antarctica: Ace Lake...
GAGGGAAACAGGATTAAAAGACAGCAAGGTTAAGATTATGTGGGAAGGAAAAACTGTTGAGATAAGCCGAGAGAGTGCAAAGGCATTAAATTTAATTAAATAGACAACGGACAAAAGAAAGGGGTTTTAATGCTAATCAAATGTAATAAATGCGGAAAGGTATTCGAGCCTTTTGAATGTTGTGGGAATTTACAGATAACTTGTGATGAATGTATTGGAGGGAAGGAATGAATGTAATCACCCCAGTATATCTACATAGAAAGGAAAGACATGAAGATAAAGATAGATTGCAATGACATAGCCTTTAGTAAGTTAGTACGAATGAACCACACAGTATGCCAACGATGTGGAAAGCCACTTAAATTACAATGCTGTCATATATTCAGCCGGAAGTATTACACAACAAGATTTGATGAAGACAACGCTGTAGTTTTGTGTTGGAACTGCCATAATTGGTTCGATACTCATAAAATGTCAGCTTGTTTATTTGACGCGAGCAAAAGAGTATTTACTCAAGATGAAGAAGGATATGCCTTTTTAGTTGATTGGTTAGGATATACATGGGATCAGCTTGAAGAATTGTATCATAAGTCAAGGCAGATTTATAAAGGATACAAGGCAAAGAAAAAAGACATTGGGAGAGAAATTAAAGAAAAAACGTTGCTAAAGGAGGAATGAAATGGGATGGATATGTTTAATAATAATACTTTGGATATTTGGTGCTTGTATGGAAACTTGCTTGCATGAAATACTAGATGAGTTGAGAAAGATGAATATGAGGAATGATGAAAGCTAGGATAAAATTAGTTGAACAAACTTTTAACAGGGAAATACGAAGCGGGGATATTGTGGATATTGATGTGCTTGGTAAGCAATATTTAGATAAAGAATCTGTACTTAAAGTATTTGACGAAGCCATCGATGATATTCCTGCAATCCGCAAAGCTATTGAAGACATGAAAGGATAAAGATGAGCATTGAAACAAAATTATTAGTAAAAAAGAATAGAAGAACAAAGTTAGCATCTAAATATTTAAAAGAAACAATTAAAAAGCCGTATGATAAAATTCTACATCCAATTACAATTTTAGTTGAGCCAGAATAACAAAGGAGATATCATGAAAAAATTATTATTATTGTTAATGACTGTTATTTTAATTTCAGGGTGTGTTTATGTTCATATCATACCTTAAGAAGATTAAAGACAATAATATCTTGTAAATAAAGGAGTTTTGTGATATAATCAAAAATAAGATGAGAAATAATCAATCAAAAGAGTGTTTTCAGTCGGGTAACAACTAACTACAATTAAAAACGGATCCGATCATATGAACGCACTCTTTTTTTATTTAAGGAAAAGTTAATGCCAGCACCTTTTTGGGCTAAAAAAAATAAAGCGGCAGAAAAATGGACAGAGAAAGAAGTTGTAAAAATCTTTGAAGACACAGCAGCATGGATAGAAGAGAACGAAGATATTATGTTGATTGTTGATGTAGATATTTATATGCTTAGACACAAGAGCGTATCTCAGCAATTAAGGTCAGTTTGGCTTAATAAATTATATAATAATAATAGATGTATTTGTGCTTTATGGGAATATATTAAGAAAGTTACAGAGAGTAGAGTAACAAAAGATAAAGAGAAAATCCTTCGTCCTAATATTCAGGCGTTGGTTTTACAGACTAAGCATGGGTATCGGGAAAGAAGTACAAATGACACCAATCATACATTTAGTAAAATCCCTACAATAAAAAAGAATGGTAAAAAGGTCAATTATGACGTTGGAAGCCAAATCGACTAATGAAATTGAAGTTCCTTCCTTTCTAGACTTACCAGATAAGCTAATGTGTTTATTAGACCCTGAAGTATTTAACAAATATACAATATTCATAATTGAAGGTGGGAGAGGATCAGCTAAAACGCAATCAGTAGCTAGATTCCTTTCTTATTTATGCGAAAAGAATAAAGTCCGCATAGTAGGAGCTAGAGAGCAACAGAATAGTATTGAAGATTCAGTTTATACCGTATTTGATAATGTGATTAGAGAAAATGAGTTAAACTTTGATGTAAACCAGAAGAGAATGATTCACAATGAAACAGGTTCAAAGATTACATTTAGAGGAATGAGAGATAGAGGGGCTGTAAATATTAAGGGGATGGAAGACGTGGATATAGTGTGGTTCGAGGAAAGTCAGTCAGCATCTAAGACAACTCTTGATATACTTATACCTACGTTAAGAAAGAATAATTGTAAGTTTATCTTTACTCTTAATAGATATGTCCGTAATGACCCTATTATGGATTACGCAAGCGATGAAGAGACTCTCCACATTCACATTGATTACTTTGAAAATCATCATTGCCCTGATATTTTAATAAAAAGAGCGGAAACTTGTAAGGCTAAGAATATGAAAGAATATAATCATATTTGGTTAGGACAGCCACTTGCGACTACTACTGAATACTTATTTAACTTCGATAAACTAGCAAAATGCAAAGATATTGAGCCATTTGGTGAGCCATTAATTAAACACAAGATATTAGGAGTTGATTTCGCTTCAGGTGGTGGTGATTTATGCGCGGCTTCACTTATAGAAAGAACATCAAATACTCATTGGCAATTAAAAGACCAAATAGTGTGGGACAACCCAGATACAGACGAAAGCGTTGGTAAAGTTATTTCTCTTTATGGAGATTGGCGACCAGACATACTAATATGTGATGCGGATGGTTTGGGTTATCCAATGTTTGTAACTATAAGCAAGGCAATTCCTAACATAATAGGATTTAAAGGCGGTTCAAATGACAAATGTAAAACTCCTTGCGCACATAATAATAGATTTCAGGCATATTCAGACCTTAAATATTGGGTAGATCAAGAGTGGATTCAAATAAAATGTCAATATACCATTAAAGAGCTTGAGACTATACAAAAAAAGTATATGACAAGTGGTAAAATGCTATTAAGAAGTAAACAAGACCAAAAGAGTGATGGAGTAGCATCACAAGATAGAGCTGATTCATTAGCTATGGCAGTTCACGCGGCAATACATTATTTAGGTAAAGTTGATTTTAATACAGTAGACAGACCAATAGGCATGAGAACCTTAAAGCGAATAACAGGGAGAAAGAAGCGATGAAGCCTATTGAATCAGGAGTATTAAAGTTTCGTTATGACTATGACTATTTGGTTGCATTCAAAGACAGGTCAAAATGTGGAAATTGGCTAGGTCGTATATTCGGTCATTGTTTTTTATATCGTAACATAACAGCTACAACAAGCATAAGGATAGAGCCATCATTAGGTGGCACATTAATAATACCTTATAAATGCAATGTTAAAGAGATTATGGCTGATTTAGCAGTAGATTATAATATTTATGTGTGGACGGTTAAGCATGAAGACGTGCAGAAACCTAATATTTTAATGTTTGGAAGTTGTGTAGGGATAGTTAAGAATTTACTAGGGATAAGAAAATGGTGGGTTATAACACCAAAACAATTAGAAAAGTATATAAAAAGGAGCAAATAATGGGTGATGTTATTGATGATATGACACCAGAGAGTGGATGGATGGGACAAATGAGTGATGATTGGACTCCTGAATCTATGAAAAATAATAGCTTTGGTGATGATTATGAAGGAAGGGCTAAGGAAGCTAAAGAAGCAGATAATGTAGCTAAAGCTAAAGTAGAAGAAGAAAACAGAAAAAAACGTAACACTATCTTTCAATCAGAAGGCGGCTCTTCAGGGAGTGGTGTTTTAAGTGTAGGAGCAAGAGATACATATTACGGAAACTAACAAGGAGCAAGATATGAGTGATATATTAGATTTAGAGGACGCACAAACAACAGGTGATGTTTATGCGGTAGAATCCGATGGCACAAGAGGACCAGCGATATTAAGAAACCAAGAGATACATGATAAATACCAAGCAGGTGAAGAAGCAAAAAAAAGGAAAAAGAATAGTTTATTCCAAACATTAGGTGGTTCTTCTGGTATCAGAGTGTTTTCTGTTGGTGCAAGAGATACATATTTCGGAAACTAAGGAGGATTAAGTGATTACAGAGGATCAGAATTACATAGAATTATTTAAAGATAGTAAGACAATAAGGTCAGACAATGTTAGTTGGTGGAGTGATATATCTAATCTTTGTGGAATTACGATTGATGAACAGTATTTTGATTCAGGTGAATCATCAGCCAATAAAACGCCAGATGAGGATATTTATGACCCAACAGCCGCATTATCTGTTATTCAATCAGGAGATTATTTAGATGGTATCATGTGGGGTACAGGTGAAGAAGCTGTTACTCTTGAGCCTAGTGAAATGGTGCTACAGGACGCAGACAAAAGCTCATTAAAGCCTTATTTTGAGTTTAGGACTAAACAGTTGCTAAATAACATGAACTCAAGAGAAGCAGGGTTTTCAGCAGCACGAAAGCCTTATTTTTATAGCCAGATGTCGTTTGGTACTTCAGGAATAGGAGTATTTAAAAACGCTGATTATCCGGCTCAAGAAGAAAATCCATACTTCTTTAGGTCATTTGGTGTCGATAATATGACAATCGCAGAAGGAAAGAATGGACTAGTAGATATAATCTTTCTTGTTTATCATTGGAAAGTATGTCAAATCATGGAAGAGTTTGATTATGATGAGAAAGTTATACCTAAATGCGTACTAGATGAATACAAATCTGGTGGATATAACAAGAAGTTTACAGTAGTTCAGGGTGTTATTCCTCGAAAAAGCTATGATAGAGGCTTAAAAGGGAAACTAGGAACAAAATACAAAGGTATATGGTTCTTAGACAAGGAACAAGAAAATATTTTCTTTAAGGAAGATTTCAGACGCTTACCAGTTGGAGTTTGTAGAGCAATTAAGATACAAGGCAATCCGTGGGGAAGAAGTTCAGGCTCTTTGCTTAGTAGCACGATTAAAAGCTCAAATTATATGGTAGACCAAGCAATTCAGACTATTGAGAAGATGAACGACCCAGCATTAGGTACGTTTAACAATGCTTTGTTCGGCGATAGTGTTATTGACACTTCATCGGGTGGATTAGTTACATTCAACGAAGCGTTAGCAGTAAAAGGTCAAAATCCTATGTTTCAGTTACATGATGTAGGCGACCCAACAGGATTGATTAGCTTCTTGCTTCCTTACCTTAACGATAAGATTACAACGGGCTTTAAGGTTGATATGCTTCTTGACTTCTCAAGTGCTAAGGAAATGACAGCAACAGAAAGTATGCAACGTTACGCGATAAGAGGTAAGTCGTTAGCTGGATTACTAGGACAAGAAAAGAACGAAATGTTTTACGTTGTGGTTGAACGTTGTATTCAGATTGAAGATGATAACGGTTTAGCTGGTGTAGACCCAACAGATGAATTAATGATTAAGGAAAAGACCAATATTGACCGTTTAGATATGGTTATGCCTGAAGCTGTGGCAAGAGCCATGAAAGAAGGTAAACGTTGGTATAAGGTTGTTTATAATAATGAACTAGAAAAGATGGTTAAAACTGAGGGACTTGAGCGTATCATGCAGTTAATCAACGGGATTAGTATGCTGATGAGCTTATATCCTCAAATGGGTGAAGCTGTGCAATGGTATGACTTATTCAATGATATTAATGAAGCTCTTGGAGTATCTTATATTAAAGATGCAGACGAGTTCAAGGCTATTATTGAGAATCAAGCTAAGATGCAACAGCAAGCAATGGCGTTACAGGCTGCTCAAGCAGGAGCAGACATAGGTCAATCAATAAGTAAAGGACAAAAGGACGGTGCTGATGCCAAAAGATAAGATAAGTAGTGAAGACGCAATATTAAAAGCTGCTCAGGTTAAAGAGTCTGAGGACTTAAAGAACGCAGCAAGACGATTGTTTTCAACAACAGATGGGATTAAGATTGGCAGAGCTATGATGAGAGCTTGCCAAATTTACAGTTTAGAGATTGATATGCTTGATAATGACAAAGTACGCTCAATGGTATCAAGAACATTTCTTTATAAGTTCTTTATCATTGGAATGCTAACACCCCAACAACGAATGGCGATTGAAACGCCAGATAAGAAGGAGTAAAAACATATGGCAGAAGAAAACGCAGTAGATCAAATCGATCCGAATGCAACAGCAACACCAGAGTTAAACGAAGATGGAACGCCTAAAGTAAATGAAGATGGAACGCCAGTAGTAGCAGCAACACCGAACGTAATACCAACGCTTGACGACCAAATAGAATCAAAGTTAAAACCGTCAGAAGAGTTTGCTGATAAAGGCTATATGAAGAATATAGTTGATGAAAATGGAGAAACAACAGCAGACAAGCTATTTAAAGAAATTGACGATTTGCAAGGGCTAAAGGGGAAAAAAACTATTGCCTTTGACTACGAAAACTCATCAGAAGAACAAATCCAAGAACATATTACAAGTAGCAGACCTGAAAGCGTAGATGCTTACAAGGTTGAAGGTGTGTCTGAGGCAATCGTGCCGGATATTCAGAGCTTGTTTTATGATAACGGAGTAAATCCTCATGAAGCAGATAGATTAGTTAAGGGTTATCTTGCTATCGAACAGGCTCAAATAGCCAAGTTGAACTCTAAAGAGGGATTTCAAGAAGAAATGAAGAACTCTTTTAAGGAAAATACTGATGTTGTCGCGTCAGCAACAGCAAAAGCAATGAAAGGATCACAGGACGAAAGAGATCAAAAGATTACAGGAACATTATTAAACTCTCAATTAGGTATGGTTTATAGGTTAGTTAATACTTTAATCAAAGATTACGGTGTTGATACTAAAGCGATTAAGGGCGTAGCTGGTGGTGGCGGAGTAACAAGCACTACTGACGCACAAAGTGAAGTAGATGCGTCATACAAGGCTATTAAAGAGCTTAAAAAGGGTGCTAGCTACACTAAGGCAGACCTTACTAAAGCAGTTAATAGATACCAGACAGCCGAGAATAACCTAAGAAAACTAAAGGGGAGTAAATAATGGAATTTGATAATACTAAAATGATTGAATTGACAGTATCAGGAACGATTAGAACAGAGATTGGAACAGATAAAGGATCAGTTCCTTTTAATGGCGTAAAGATGAAAATACCAGAATGTAGCGAAGAATACTATACTCAACACGCTAAACGCATGATGTGGATTACAGCTAGAGAAGATAAAGTCTTAAAAAAGATTTCTTTTCAAGGCTTAATTCAGATTTATGTTGATAAGGCTGAGAAGTGTGAAGGAACTCCGTCATGTGTTGATAAAGATGTAAAAGAAATGGAATGGTTAGACTTACAGCTTCTTGCTTGTTGTTTAAAGGTTAGAGAGATACCAATGTACTTAAATGGAAGTATCAGGAACGCTAGAGAGAAAGCGTATGAGACTTACATGAAGGTCATTAAGAAAAAGAAAATACTTAAAAGTGGCAAGGATAAAAAGATTATTAGCGAGAAGGTACACCGACGATTCGCGGCAGAATTAGCTAACGGTGATATTAATAATGCAGACCTTGAGTTTAAGGTGCAAGATGAGTTAGATAAAGCGTTTAATATGGTTGTTGATCCTAACAACAGAGAGAACTCTTATTCATATGCTAATCTTCCTTCATTAATTGCAGTTAAATCAAGAAAGGCTACAAAGTAGTTGACTTTTTATCAATAATGTAGTAGAGTTAAAAGGTAGGATGAACTTACCTCTGTTTGAGTAAGCCCCTGACTTCGAGTTTCGGTTGGTTAGAAAACCTCCAAGAAAACCCCAAGTTATGGGATGATTTTCGCTAAACAAAATCAATTTACTTAAACGGAGGTATTTTTTATGGAAACTTCACTATCGACAGGAATCGATCAAGGCATTCAGCTTAATTTCGAGAAAGCATATTTAAAATTAGCACAGCAAAAAGATTCTTTATTCTCAGGCTGTGGCGCAATGTTTTATGTTCCTTCACAGGGATATGCACACAACATCGCAAGAATGGGTCGTGCTGAATTAACAGAAGTATTGACACGCAATCCTAATCTTGTTATTGAAGATTACAATTTAGACAATAGACAGTTTACAAAGAAACGTTTTACAAAGACTTTTCGTATTGACGAAAAAGACGACATCAACGAGTTAATCGCTGATCCAACTTCTGATTTGTTACAGACGTTAGTTTTTGCTTCAAAGAGAACTATTGACCGTCAAGTCGCTTTGGCAGCAGTCGGAGCAGTATTAGTTGGAGCTCCAAACGAAGCATTGACATCTACAAGCGCAGCAGACGATGGTGTTATCACTATTGATGCTTCAGCTGGTTTAACATACGCTACAATTCAGGCAATTACACAAAACTTCATTAACAATGATGTTCCTATGGATTCTTTCAAAGGTGCAACATTAGCTATTGCTGGTGAAGAAAATACAAACTTGATGGGCGTTTCACAGTTTATCAACAATGACTATATTTCTGGTCAAGTTGTTGCTGAAGGTATTATGAAACAGGCTGGTATGTATCAAGTATTATTATTTGCTGGTTCAAATGACGGTGGAATAACAGTTCCAAATCCAATCTTAGTTGAAGGCGCAACATTGAGAAGTTGTTTAGTATTAGCTCCTCAGTCAATCGCAGTTATGATTGAACTTAATAGTTTAGACGTTAAAGATGCTCCGGGTATTGTTGCATCAAAGGACGTTACTATTGATATGTGGATTGGTACAATGCGTGTTGAAGGTTCAAAGGTTCAAATTGTTTCAACAACTATTTAAAAAAAATAACAAAGTGAGGATAGATCATGGATAAATATACAGACGGTTTTGATAATAAACCAAGCAACTCTTTATTCAGCACAGGTAAAGTGATGAAAAGTATTGTTGCAAAAATGGAAGTAGCAGCAGCAGACGCAAATGGAGCTACTTATGTTCTAGCTCGTGGATTGTCTCTTTCTGATATCGTTGTAGGTATTCGTATTCCTAAAGGATGGGGAGCTATTACTGCAGGAACAGATTACGATATCGGTTTAGGTTTCATCGGTAATGATGGACAAGTTAATGCTGTAGAAGCAGATGTATTTATGGATAGTAAGGATATGTCAAGTGGTTTGACTTCTTCTTTAGACGTTTGTGAATCATCTACGACAGATACAATCGGTGAAGCATTAGGAACAGACATCTCAACAGAAGAAGCTAAATCTAATTATGTTATTTATGTTACAGCTAACACAGTAGGTAGTGCAACTATTAATGTAGATTTCGTAATTGATATTGCAACTTCAGCTTAATATTAATTATTGGGGAGTCCTTGTTAATTCAGGGATTCCCTTTTTTAAAGGAGAGGTATTATGGGAAATAAAAATGATTTAGCCTATTTGAATATTGATGAGTTGGACGCAGTAGGAACTCTTGAAGCAACAGATGAGATTATTGCTATTGATCCTACTTCTAAGATTCCTATGAAGAATGGCACAGTTCAAGACATTCTTAATCTTGCGAATGCTGGCGAAGCAAATACTTATTCAGCTCAAGTAGGCGTAACGCTTGCAGAGCTTAAAGCTGGTAAGACTCTTATTGCAGCAGTAACAGGAAAACAGATTGTTGTTACAAACTTTGTTGCAGTAATGAATGGTTCATTCGCAGCTTTAACGACAGCAGATCTTGAAGATACAAGTGGAACTGTAGTAGTAGGGTTACTTGCTCAAGCTCAAATGACAGATAATGCAGTTTTGACTCCGGGTGTTGCTGGTGTTACAGTTGGTGCTGGCATGGGAGAAGGATTAACAGTAAGTGAAGCTCTTGTGATTGTAAATACAGGCACAGATGCTACGACAGCAACCGGAATGACGATTGCTCTTACTTATTTTCTTGTTTAAATTAATAGGGGTGTAAAAGCCCCTTTTAAAAAGGATACATTATGCCAACAGTAAAAGCAGATATATGTAATTTAGCAGCTAGCCGATGTGGTCAAAAAGGTTCAGTTGAAAATATAGACACTCCAAGTAAACCAATAGAAAAGACTTTTGCAAAATGGTGGACTCAATCTTTAGAAATGGCATTAAAAGAAATGAAACCTTCCTTTGCAACTATTCGTAGATATTTAACAGTAAATGCAGTAGCCCCTTCATTCGGCTATGAGAACCAATACACATATCCCTCTGATTGCGTCGCTTTCCTAGGTATAGGAGACATTAAAGACAAAACCAACAACTACACCATTGAAGATGGATTCATTCGCACAGACGCATATTCTGGCGAAGATGGAGGACTTCCGGTTAGAATGGTTATATTAGAAAAAGATGTATCAAAATATTCTCCTGAGTTTATTGAAGCGTTATCTTGGTATTTAGCGGCTAACGTGAATATGGAGATTACTCAAGATGTTCAGAAACAAGTTTATTTAGATGCGGCACTAGATAAGCGTAGACCTCAATGCGCAAGCGTTAATTCACAAGAAAACAAACCAACTAGAATAAGTGTAAGCAAGTTTAAGCAAGCAAGAGATAGCTCTTTTCCACAACAATCTTATAAAAAGTAGGTATTTTTGATAGTTAGCACAATATTCAATAATTTCGCTAAAGGACGATTAGACATTGATCTAAACTCCCGTAGCGATTTAGCTTCTACAAAGAACGGTGCAGAAGCATTTATGAACTTTTATAGCAACTTCAAAGGAAGTGCTATTTTTCGTGGTGGATGGGAGAATATTAAACTATTTGAGGATTGCGCGTTTGTAGGGTTTAAGTTTAATAAAACTCAATCTTACCTTTTTTGTCTTTATGACAAGGCTATGAAGGTTTTAACCTATGATACAAGTGGAAATATAGGGTTTGTTCAAGATGGAGCGAGTGATTTAGTGATTACTACACCTTATACTTTGGCAGAATCGAAAGAATTAGCTGAAGAAGGAGTCTCTCAAACAGGCGATTTAATGTTTATTGTTCATCCAAGCCACGCTCCAAGACTTGTAACGCGAACAAGTGCCACAACTTTCACATTAGCTACTTTTATAAGAACAGCTGACTCATTTAGTCAAAAAGCTATTACTGGAATTACTCAAGCTAATCCGGGCGTTGTTACAGCCGCAAGTCATGGATATACTTCTGACGATGTTGTTGTCATTGAAGATGTAGCTGGTATGGTTGAGGTAAATAATAATTCATATACGGTAACGGTCATTGATTCGAATAGTTTTTCAATCGTAGATACCTCTGGCGTTGGGTTTTCTGCTTATACAAGCGGAGGAATTGTTACATTATCCGGTGATGTACCTACGGCAGTCGATATATTTGAGGGTGCTATTTATTACGCCAATACAAACAATCAAAAAACAACTTTCTTTCGTAGTAAAATAGGTGATTTTTATGATATGACTTATGGAACAGAGGCAGACGACGCATTTGAGTATGATGTAGCAGGATTAACAGAGCCGATAGACTGGATTAGGGCAGCATCAAATAGTTTAGTAGCTGGTTCAAGTCAAGGATTAATTCCTATTAACGGTGGTGGAGTTAATGAAGCCATTACGCCAAAAAACGTAACATCTAAAATAAGTGATGTTGATGGTGCGACTGATACTTTGCCAATCAGAAAAGAAAATCTATTATTTTATGTAAATGCAGCAGGAAGAAACTTAAATTATTTTAGTTATGACATTATCCAAGAAACATTCCAAAGTAAAGACGCTAATATTGGAAGTTATGACATCACAAAAGGTGGATTAAGTAAGCTAGTTTACAAAAAAGATCGTAATAACTTAATTTGGGCGATTCGTGATGATGAAGATTTAGTATCTTTAAACTTTAATTTAGATGAAAAGATTATTGGCTGGCATGAACATTCAAGCGTAGGCGATTTTAACCAACTTTCTTCTATAAATGATAATAATGGCGCAGTTAAATTGATTTCTTTGATTAAATATGCTGGATATTACTATATTTGTGTAATGGCTGAAGAATTAGAGACGCCTCAAAAATGGGAATTTTTCACAGGCGAGGACAATGAAGAAGCAGATACTCTAGCTTATAATAGATTTATGGCTGAAAAGTATAAAGAAGCGAACCATTTAGATATTAGTTCAAAAGTATCAAACCTTTATACAACAGAAATAACATATGTAGGAGATACAGAAGTTGGTGATACTGGAACAATTACAAGCGCAGGCACAGAATTTACAGCAGATGATGTAGATAACCGTATTTATTATAAAACAGCAACAGGAAGAGAATATGGGATATTTGAAATAACAGCTTATACCGCGACTAATGAAGTTGATGTGAAGGTTTTAAGTTCGCCGACAGCTTCTAGTTATTCATCATGGTATAAGTCGTTCCATGAAATAACAGGACTTATAGCTTGGGCTGGTGAAATTTTTAGCATTGTAGCAGATGGCGGATATTTAGAAGAGTTTGAAGTTGATAAATTTGGAAAAATAGCTTTAGGGCGTGAAGTAACGGTTGCATGGTTCGGCTTTAAGTATGAAGGATTGATTAAAACATTCAATTTAGGATTTCAACTTAATGGAGTTGACACAAGAGCAACAACAAAGAATATTTCTGGTGCTTATTTTACATTTATAGCGAGTGCTGGTGTTCAATTTGGCTCTACAATGTACGATATGACTCCAATACAAGAGTTTAATCCTTCAGGATATTGGGATTTACCTCCTTTATCAATGAACGGACAAAGTGAAGAGGTTAAATATAACGATGGCTTTAATACAGAAAAGTTCTTATACATTAAGCAAACAAAGCCTTTACCTTGTCATTTAACAGGCATAATACTTAATGTTGCATACACAACAAACTCATAGGTGATTATATGGCTACAGTAGCGTTATTAGCGGTAGGATTAGCAACAGCAGGGTATTCAGCTTATTCAGCACACGAGACTAAGCAAGACCAAGAGGCAGCTTTAGAAGAATCAAAAGCTATCGCTCAACAAGATTTAGCAGATAAGAAGAAAAAAGTAATAGCTCAACAAAGAGCTTCTTTTCTTGCTAGTGGCATTTCTTTAACAAGTGAATCAGTAGGCGTATTTAAAGAAGATACAGAAGTAGCAAGCCAAGCAGACGCTAATAGGTTATCAAATTACTACGATACTCAGATGGCTAATGTTTCAGGTCAAGCTAGATCATCATATATTAACGCTTTATCTTCAGCAGTTGGAAGCGCGGGAAGTTATTACAGTGCGGGGGTAGGAACAACTAATCAAACAAATACTTCAAGCGGTGTTGATTTTAGTGGTGGAAATACTGGTGGACTAAGTTGGAGCGATACTTAATATAAAGGAATATCATGGTTAGACGAGCAACTTATCAAGAAAGTTTTAAACAAGTAGCAATGCCACAAAACACAGGCGAAGCACAAGCATTAGCTGGATTAGCTAATAGCGTTGGTGCTTTAATCCAAACTAAGCAGAAACAAGATGAATTAAAGATTACTAATTATAGTTCTCAAGCTGATTTAGATATGTTACAAGCTACATCAGAATATCGCAATAAAATGGCTCTTGACCCAATGAATCACGAGGCACAAGAGAAGTTAAGCACAGATTATGACAAGATATTTGCACAATATGATAATAAAATAGGCATTAACGCCAAAGGCAAGTGGAATAAGACAAAGAATATCCTTAAACAGCAGTATAAAGTGGCTAATGGTAAGTGGGTTTTGGCTCAGAATGTTAAGAACGGAGAAAGTAACTTAAAAGAAGGAATCGAATCATCATTAAAAAAAGGATATATCTCAGGAATTGAAGGAGATTATCAGACAGCAATGGAATCCGCGGGACTAAAAGAGCTACAACTTAGGGAATCAGCAGAAGGTTTAGTGTCTCAAGATCAGCTTGAAGAGGATATGAAGAACTTTAAAAGTGATTATACTAAAAACTTTATTATGGGACGTATTAGTAGAAACCCAGATGAAGCGTCAAAATTACTTGAGACAAGAGAGGTAAAAGATGCGATAGGAAGCGAAGAGGCTGAAAAACTATTGAATAATATGATAGATGTAAAGATAAAGCAAGATAATTTGGCTATAAAAAGAGTTCAATATAAAGGACGTGAAGAATTTACCTCTTCAATGGATAAGCGGACAGTAGGAGAAAATATTCAAGAGCTAGAATTAGGTAAGAAAAATAATAAGTTTAGTGATAAATGGGCTGATTCTATGCAAAGGGCTATATTAAGCACTAAAGGAATTGACGCAGTTTCACAAGCTGAATTATATGGTGATTTTTTAGACAGAAAAGCTGATATATTAGCAGATTTCAAGAACGGAAGCCAAGATAGCAAGTCATATCTTCGATCAGTAGAAAAATATGAGATAGATATGAACAATGCGACTGCAAGTGGTAAAATAAAGAAATTAGAAGGTATGAAAGCTATACAATCGTTAAGAAAAGAGATTGGAAGCGCAACTACTGAGTTAAAAGGGGAAAGTCAGAGTGGATTTGATGAACGAAAAGCATACAGAGGAATGGAAAAGCAATTAACTGGACAAGCGTTATATCAAGCTAAACGAGATTATTTTTATACTATAGATGGAAAAGATTATAAATCTGATGAATTAGAGGAAATGTATAATGTTGTGCTAGAAGGAGCAAAGACAGACAGCAGAGAGAACGCATTAAACATATTAGATGGTATTGAGAACAGAGAAGAAGCAGGAATTTTATTAAAATCTAGTGTTAAAGCACAAGATAAGTATGTAAGTCAAGAAGTAAGAGAGTCTAACGGGATTAAAGCTTTAGTTGGCGTGAAAGAAGATGGAACACTTGAGATTATAAAGGAATATTAATGGCTTTTGATTTAGAAAATTCAACGGTAATAGAAGAACCAATCCAAACGAAGAAATTTGAATTAGGAACGTCTAAGAAAATATCAGATTTTGACGCTAGGAGTGTTCTGCCTAAACAAGACTTTTCTGTATTTTCTGATGAGGGAAGAAAAGCTATTAAAGCAAAGGGAAAAATTGGATGGGTTGAGGCTGTTGTTAATCAAAGTAGCGGAGATTTACTACCATTTAGCCCTACAGGTGCCGTTAGGAGCGTTAAACTACTAAATGCAGTCAATAGGCTTAAAAAGAACAGTTATGACGATGACGAGGCTAGAATAGCAGATAAGACACTTGTTACAAACTTTGCAGAGAAGTCAGAAGAGCAAAGTATTAGGGGATATAAATGGTATTCAAAAGCATATCTTATAGGTTCACAGTTGCCAGCGTTTGCAATAGAGTTTGTTGCAACAGGCGGAATAGCATCTGTAGGTAAGAAATTAGCCACTAGGGGAGCAATTAAGGCAGTAGGTCATGGTGTTAGAAAAGGAGCGTCAAAGATAGCTACTAAAACAGTAGCTTTAGCAGCAGGGGCAGGATTACGTTCAGTAGCAATGCCTCATAGATATGTAGCCAAGTATGGAGAGAATCAAGTTAATGCTTCTCTTGCGGTTACAGATAAAGGATTAAAATTATTAAAAGATTCTAAAGAGTCGCCAGCAATATCATCTATGAAAGCATTTGGAGATACATGGATAGAAAACTTTTCAGAAGAGTTAGGTGGGGCTTTATCTGTAGGAGTTGGCAAAATAGGAAAAGCTATCACTATGAAAAGCGGATTAGCAAGAAGATTTGTTAAAGCCATAGATAAATTAGTGCCAGATAAACAATTTATGACCTCTATGAAAAAGCTAGGATTTAACGGAGCTTTAGAAGAATACGGAGAGGAGCGAGTCGGCGGTGCATTAAGAGCGGTAACAGGCGTTGATGATAGAGATATAGGTATGTTTGATAAGCTAACAGAGGCAATATTCCCAAAAGCAGAGGATGCAATGATAGAATTAGGATTATTTTCTGTTATGGGCGGATCAAGTTTTGCTTATTCAGCAGTAAAACAGAGAATGATTGACAAAGGAAAAACACCTGAACAAGTTGAAACTGTAATGAATAACACGACTGAAACAGAAAAAGAAGAGATATTAAGTCAGGAAATGGAAAGTGACCCAGTTTTTAAGAAAGAAATTGAAAACCAAATAAATACAATTAAAGTTGAGCGTATGCAAGAAGCTACAACACCTGAGAAAGTCGCACAGGAAGGCAAAGAAGCCACAGGAGAGGGTGTTCTGATTGAAGAAGCTAAGAAGTATAAGAGTGTTGAA
>Ga0222684_1000185_pt1 | contig 16003 bp, 13 predicted proteins | sample AntAcemetage1075_FD_181150 | JGI IMG/M metagenome (GOLD analysis project Ga0222684, IMG submission 181150) | Saline water microbial communities from Ace Lake, Antarctica - #1075 | ecosystem: Environmental > Aquatic > Non-marine Saline and Alkaline > Saline | place: Antarctica: Ace Lake...
TGTTTTTCAATTTCTTTAAACGCCTTAGAGCCATCTTCTATAGCAATAGTTTTATATCCCTCATTTTCTAATACATTAGAAAGAATAAAACGCATATCTTTATCATCATCAATTATTAAAATCATCTCCATCTTTAAGCTTCTCCTTTTCTATTTACCTTCTAATTACCTTAGAATGGGGAATCTGACCCATACTTCCGTACCCTGGCCAACTTTACTCTTAATACTCATCTTACCTTTGTGGCAATCAATAGCATGACGAACAAAAGAAAGCCCTAATCCTATACCAGTTTCTTCGGTAGTAAAAAAGGGTTCAATCACTTTATCTAAATTTTCTGGAGAAATACCTTTACCAGTATCTATAAAACTAACTAATATTTCATTCTGTTTAATATTAACCAAAGCTGTAATAGTTAAGTCTCCACCATTAGGCATAGCATTTAAAGCATTTAAAATAATATTTAAAAAAGTTTGTTCAAGCAGATTACTATCTAATAAAATTGGAGGAATACTTCTCGACCATTTTTTAATAACAGTTACTTTCTGCTTAGCACACATGGTTTCAACTAAAATGCAAACTCTATCTATTACGTGAGTAATATTTTCTAATTTAAAGGATAACTCTCGTGGTTTGGCAAAGGTCATTAATTGTTTAATAATCTTATTAGCATTTTCTGCATTTCTCAAAATAATTTCCAAGTAATTTTTTGTTTTCTCATTTATTTGCTGTTTAAGAAGGCAAAACTGTGCCGCTGCCACAATATTACCCAAAGGATTTTTTATCTCGTGGGCAACCCCGGCAGCTAATTCTCCAACTTCCGTTAATCTTTCGTTAAAAAGTACCTGTTCTTCTAAATTAACCATATCAGTAATATTCTTTAAATACACAATCACCTGAATAACTCTCCCTTTATCATCTTTAAGGGGAAAAGCAGCAATATCTAATATTACTTTATTTTTATTTCTTTTCTGATAAATTTTAGTTAAACGGCAAGGTTCAGCATTTTTAAAGGTTTCCTGGACCGGGCAATTTCTACAAGTCCTCCGGTTATCAAAATATTCTATAAAGCATCTCTTCCCTAATAAATCAGAAAAACTTCGTTTATCAAAGATTTTCAAAATTCTTTGATTAGCTCGTAAGATTTGATAATTTTCATCAATAACACAAATCCCGTCTTCTGTACCATCAAAGATGGCTTGCAGTTCATCTTTAATCACTTTTAATTTATGTTCAAGTTCTATTCTTTCCGTTGAATCTATTATTGATTCCACCACTGCAATAACCTTTCTTCTCTCGTCTTTTATTGGCACACTAATAAAATTACAAAATCTACCCTTACCCTGAGTATCATAGATGTATTGTTTAGTTTTCTTAATCCGTCCCGTTCTAAAAGTCTTTAAAACAGGACAATTCTCACAAGGCTCATCTCTATTTTGATAAACCTGGTAACAAAATTTTCCTTTTATATCTTCTTTTATACCTCCTAATTTTCCTGCCCATTTCTCAAAATTGCGATTAGCCCAGATAATCTTCATATCTTTACCAACAATGATTATCTCTTTGTCCTCTCCACCAATGGCATTAAGTACTGTTTCTAACTTCAGATTTGTTTCTTTTAATAACTTATTCTCTTCCATTTTACTTTATCTCTTCCATCCATGAATTGTTCCTTAATTTATTTTTTAACTTTTTCTACATTAGTATTTGAAAATAAAAAAAACCCAAAGGCTGGCGTGCTGCCACCATTGAGTTTTTTATTAATAATTTTTTTAATTTGTAAAAAATAGGGCTTATTTGAAAATGTCTTTTTGAAATCGATATTAAAACATAGGAGGGGAACCCCGGATTGGGGGGGGGGGGGGGGGGGGCGAGTATATATATTTAAACATCTAATCTTCCTCTCTTAAAATTTTTAAAAATATTTCATTATAATATGATATTTTCTTTCAAATTCTAATAATGTGTCTTTTCACTTTTGGCTATTTATTTCTATTTTTCCAATACATTTATTCGTTTACGTATCCTAATTAAAAGTCAGTAATATTTTAACTTCATGTCTATAATACTACAAAACTTTTAAAAATCCTTCTTTTTTTTAAAATTATTTTAAAATATGTTATTATTTTGATTAATTTTAATTCTCCTTGATAATCTATCATCCGGATATATTCCCTCGATTTTGTTCTACTCCAGCCACTTTAATTAGCCCACCCCTACCACTCCGGCTAATCTACTTCTACCACGACCACCCGCCGCCAGGAGCTTTTTTTGCTAAGGAGCGTAATTGAAAGCCTGCCTATACATAACAAGACTCTAAACCTAAGCGGCCTATATCATCATCTTAAGGATTAATGCAAATCTTTGGTAAGCTCCCGAGCCTTTTTAAGAAAATTTTCAGCTGCTTTTAAAGCAAACATAGCCCCTCCTTCCGACCATCTGTCATAATAATCGGCATCCTCTCTTAGCCTTTTACCTTTTCCGAGGGCTTCTATTAAACTGCCTGGGAGCACAACAGCCTTGTCTCTACATAAAGAGCCCGCATAGCAACAATAAGACAATAGTGGCTATGCTCTCGGTAGTTCCTGGCAAATAAAAGGGCTCTGGCGGAATGGAACATAGAGTAATAGGACTGGATAGTGGCCCATTTGTAATCTTTATCATCAAAAGTTTTCTCAGCCCTTTCCAGGTCCCGCTGAGCTGTTCCAAGGGTTTTTGTCAGGAGGGCTTTACCACGCGGAAATTTCCGTATTTTATTTCTCTTTAAACACTGCTCAAATTCTGGATTCATCTTTAGACTCCCACAGGGTTATGCCATGTTCTATCTCTTCAATAAATACCGATTCATCTTTTTCCATTTTTATAAACTGGGTCGGGTTACGAATAATAGGTTGAAGTTTTTCTCTAAGGTTGCTTCTCTTTATCTTCTCTTCAATAACCTTTGAGCTATCGGCTAATATAAAAAGGTCTATATCACTACCGGCTATATTTTCTCCCCGGGCACAACTGCCAAACAGGACTATTTTTTTAGAGAGCGCTTTTAATTTATTCACCAGGGGCTGTAAGAGCATGGTAGTCTGGAGGACTTTCAACTGCTTAATAACGGGATTGTTATAATCAACCGAATAAAGATAGATCTTTGCCTTCTTTTCCCGCAGAACGAGCTTTTCTTTAGCGAGTTTACGAAGAGAGAAATTAACCCCTGCCCTGCTAATCCTGGCGGCCTTTTCGATCTCATTAGCCAGAAATTGCTTGCCCGGACTTTGGATAAGAAAGTTTCTGACTTTCTGGGCATTAGTTGATATAAGACTATTATTCATATAAAACTCCAACGTGTTATCTAAAAAAATAGATGTACGTCTAAAATAATATACGGTTATCTAAGAAATGTCAATCGGTAACCAGTCTAATAATTTCTTTTTTGTATTCAGGGGTAAATCTTTTCTTTCCTATTAGCTTAAGACTTCCTTTCATATTTTTATTATAGCAGACTTTCTAGGTGTCCAGCTAATCGGGTACATATTATATACTATATTGATTATCTAAAATCCTTCTTTTTTGGAGAAATTGTTTTTTAATTTATAGGGTTCTGTTTTACTCTATTTCATCTGGTATAAAACCTCTAAATTGAGCTTTATAAAGCCTGGCATATAACCCACCCTTGGTAATAAGCTCATCATGATTACCTTTTTCTTTAATTCCTTGATCGGTTAAAACCACTATCTGGTTAGCATTTTTAATAGTAGATAGCCTGTGGGCAATTACCAGTACTGTTCTACCGACAGCTAACTTTTTTAAGGCCTGCTGTATTATAATTTCAGCTTCACTATCTAAAGCTGAGGTAGCTTCATCAAGTATGAGGATAGCAGGATTCTTCAAAAATGCTCTGGCAAGAGATATTCTCTGTTTTTGACCACCTGAAAGTTTTATCCCTTTTTCTCCTATATAGCTATCATATCCTTCTGGTAAACTCATTATAAAATCATGAATGTTGGCATCTTTAGCCGCTTTTACCACTTCCGTATCTTCTGCATCGGGTTTCCCATATAATATATTTTCTTTTATTGTCCCGGTAAATAAAAATACATCCTGCTGAACCAGGCCAATGTTTTCCCTGAGAAATTTTATTTTTATATCTTTTATATTAATGCCATCAATTAATATTTCACCATCATTAACCTCATAAAATCTGGGAATTAACTGACAAAGAGTAGTTTTCCCACCTCCGGATGGGCCTACTAATGCCATTGTTTCTCCCGGCATTATGGAAAGATTTATATTTGATAAAACAAATTTTTTCTCGCTATACTTAAAAGCAACATTTTTAAATTCAATTTTCCCTTTTATTTTTTTAAAAGTAACGGCATCCTCCTTATCTACTATAGAAGGCTTTACTTTCATAATTTCCACAAATCGTTCAAAACCAGTCATACCATTTTGAAATTGCTGGGTAAAGTTGGTAAGTTTTCTGATCGGTTGAAGGAAGAAATTTATATATAAAAGATAGGCAACTAAATCTCCGATATTTATATATCCACGGTATACAAAAAATCCCCCAACGCTTAGGGTAACAATGTTTAATATATTTGACAAAAAGAATATTCCAGCAAAGAACTCTGCCATCACTTTATAAGCAAACTCCCTCGAACTATTAAACTCTCTATTCCCCTCGTTAAATTTTTCAATTTCATACTCTTCGTTAGTAAATGATTTTGCAACCCGTATGCCGGATATACTGTTTTCTAATTGTGCGTTAACATTGGCTATTCTTTTTCGGACTGATCTAAAAGCAGCTGTCATTTTTTTTCTTTTTAAAGTTGCATACCAGATTAACAAAGGTAAAAAACTATATATGATTAAAGTAAGTCTCCATTCTATAGTGGTAAGAATAATAAATGAACCTATAAGCATTACCAAAGATAGAAATAAATCTTCCGGTCCATGATGAGCTAATTCAGATATTTCCCTTAGGTCGTTCACTATTCGAGACATTATATGCCCGGTTTTTACATTATCGAAATAATCAAAAGATAGAGTTTGCAAATGCTCAAAGAGATCTCTTCTCATGTCTCGTTCCATTCTGGTTCCTACAATATGTCCCCAGTAATCTATAATATAATTTAAAAACGCTCTAACTACAGCAAGCACTAACAGGGCTATGATAAATATATAAAATATCCTTAATTTACCATTAGGTATAATATCATTAATAAATTGCCTGGTAATCAAGGGAAAAGCTAAATCAATTAAGGCTATTAAAAAAGCGCAGCTTAGATCCAATGTGAATAACTTCAAGTACGGTTTATAATAAGATATAAATTTTTTTAACATTATTTTTCCTTTTCTATTATTTCAATTTTTTCAGCCTTATTTTTTGATGTTTCTACTATTTAACTTATAAAGTTTATCATTTTAAAAAAGGTTTTTCAAATGTATTAAAAACAGTATCGAGTATCGAGTTAAGATTATAGCGTAGAGCGTACAGCGTTTAGCGTATAGACGCGGGTAATAAGTGTAAGGAAAATACAGTATTGAGTTAAGAAAGAGAAGAAATGATGGAAAAAATTATCTTTACTTTGATTTTAAAAAATGATAGACTTTAAATTACATGTTACAATTTAAATATATATTTTGGAAGGAGTTTTTTATGAATAAATCAATGAACATTTTTAGAACTACAGTTATTTTAACCTTGTGCTTTTTGGCCTTTTTTATTTTCAGTTCCTCTTCTGTTTTAGCCGATGAAGTAACATCTACTGCTGATACCGAAAAAAATTCAGAAGATATTGAAACTAATTTACCTCCCGAGACAATATTGGCTACTTTTGGTGATAAGACTATTACTTTGGGAGAATTTAATGAATTATGGGAACAGGTACCGGAAGATTATAAACTACAACTTGATAAAAGTATGGTGCTCGACCAGATGATATCCGAAGCACTGCTAATTCAAGAAGCAAAAGTAAAAAATTTTGAAGAAGATGAAAAGGTAGCAGAACAAATCAAAAAGTCGACTGAGCAAATATTGGTCCAGGCTTTAATACAAAAAGATATTTTGGACAAAGTACAGGTAAGTGATGAAGAAGTTGAAAAATACTACGAAACAAATAAAGATAATTTTACCGAAAAAGAGCAGGTTCACCTGTTTAACATTTTAGTAAAGACCGAAGAGGAAGCTCAAGTCATTCTAGAACAATTAAAAGCAGGAGAAGATTTTGGTGAAATTGCTAAAACAAAATCCACAGGTCCCAGTGCTGCCCAGGGTGGAGATATGGGATTCATCTCTAAAGGGTCAACAATTCCGGAGATTGATGAAGCTGTTTTCGCTTTAAATATTGGGGAATTAACAGATATCATAAAGAGTGATTATGGTTTTCATATTTTAAAAGTAACTGAAAAAAAACCAGAGTCTATTAAAACTCTGGAAAAAGTTAAAGATGAAATAATGCAAACTTTATTGCCCGAAAAACAAAAAGATGCCTTTGATAATTTGTTAACGGAATTAAAATCTAAAGTTGAAATTAAAATAAATGATGAGGCATTAAGATAGCGTATAGCGTACAGCGTTTAGCGGATAGTTGGGGAAAAAACAAAAGAGAAAAAAAGTAAGGTGTAGAAGCGTATTGAATAGGCCCCGATAGTGGGTAGTGTATGCCGTATAGGAATAAAAAAAGGGTACGATTAATTCGCACCCTTTTTTTATTAAAGTAAATATATTTTATATCCTCTATATTTTTATTATCCTGTAGGGACACAATGAATTGTGCCCTCCCTATATATATTACCTCTCGTTTTCCATGGGCACGATGCATCGTGCCCCTACTACTAACGACTATTCACTATTCACTAACGACTATTTTACTTTTTCCAATGGTGCAAAATTCATCGATAACTTTTTTAGTCCTACTTTTTTAAAATCCACAGTGATAAAAATATCATTTTCAGTATTAATTTTATTTAATATAACACCTATCCCCCAATCCACATGCCTTATCTTATCTCCCACCGCTACTTCTATTTTTTCTTTTCTATTATCAAGCGCAGGAATTTCTTCTCTTTTTTCTATATTTGCTTTTTCTTTAAGATGTTTTGGAATCTCAGAAATAAATCTTGAAACACTATTAAATAAAGTGTTACCATTCAAATTTCTTCTCCAGGCGTAAGTTAGATACAACCTTTCTTCTGCCCTGGTCATCCCCACATAACACAACCTTCTTTCTTCTTCTAATTCCTCCCCGCTATTTATGGAGCGAGAATGAGGAAATATGCCTTCCTCAAATCCGGTAATAAAAACCACCGGAAATTCTAAACCTTTAGCACTATGCAGGGTCATAACTGTAACTGCATCCTTTTCTCCTTTGTATAGGTCGATATCCGTAATTAAGGCAACATACTCTAAAAAGGCAGTTAGGGATTTATCTTCGTTGTTCTCTTCGAACTCTTGTATCGCTAAAATTAATTCCTTTATATTTTCGATTTTGCTTTGAGCTTTGAATTCCCCTTCTTTTTTTAGTTCATCATAATAATTAATTTTTCTTATTAGTTCTATGAGCAGTTCACTCCCTTTGATTTCTTTTTTCTTTTCATTAAGCTCATCAATCAGGGAAACAAATTTATTTATTGCTTCTTTCCTGTCTCCAGATATTTTTATTACTCTTAATCCCTGTTTTAAGGCCTGATGAAAATTTAAATCATTTTTTCTAGCTAATTCCTCTATTTTACTTAAAGTAATCTTGCCTATGCCTAATTTAGTATTATTAATAATCCTTAAAAAACTTGCTCCATCTTTTTGGTCATGAATAAACCGAAGATAAGCCAATATATCTTTAATTTCTCTTCTTTGGTAAAATCTTAAACCTCCCACTACTTTAAAAGGAATCCCCTGTTTATTAAAAATTTCTTCAAAAGCTCTCGATTGGGCGTTAGTTCTGTATAAAATAGCAAAATCTTTAAAAGTTTTGTTTTTTTTCTTATTTAATTTCATAATCTCTTGACTCACAAATACTGCTTCATCGAGGGCACTAGCCGCTTCATAGCACTTTATCTTTTCGCCGCCTTTTTTGTCAGTCCATAGTTCTTTTTCTTTACGATTTCTATTATGTTTTATCAGATTTGAAGCTCCCTCTAATATCAGTTTAGTAGATCGATAATTCTGTTCCAATTTGATCACTTTACTATTAGGAAAATCATGTTCGAATCTCAAAATATTATTTAAATCAGCTCCTCTAAATTTATAAATGCTCTGGTCGGGATCGCCTACCACAAATAAATTATTATGTTTTCCCGAAAGTAATCTTACTAACTGATATTGAGCAAAATTTATATCCTGATATTCATCTACTAAAATATATCTAAACTTATTCTGATAATTTTCTAAAATTTCAGGCCTTTTCTTTAAGAGTTTCACCGTTAATAAAATCAAATCGTTAAAATCCAGAGCATTATTTTTCAACAATTCTTCTTGGTATTGTGTGTATACCTTCGCTACAATTTTTTTAAAATAATTCATCGCATTATACTCGAATAATTCTGGATCTTCTAAATTATTTTTAGCCTTATCTATTATAGATGAAATAATATTAGGGCTATATTTTTTACTATCTAAATCAAGGCCCTTAATACATTTTCTTACCATGCCAAGTTGATCGCCTTTATCATAAATAATAAAATTTTTATCATAACCAAGGGCTTCTATCTCCTGGCGTAAAATACGTGCACAGATAGAATGAAAAGTCCCCATCCATAAACCTTTAATCATATTTCTATCAGAAATATTTTTACTTATAATTTCAATTCTGTCTTTCATCTCTTGAGCAGCTTTATTAGTAAAAGTAACAGCTAATATATTGCTCGGGTTTATCTTCTTTTGAAAAATCAAATAAGCAATCCTATGAGTTAAAACTTTTGTTTTCCCACTACCTGCACCGGCAATAACTAGTATTGGAGCTTCTTTGATTGTTACTGCTTCTTGTTGTTTTTCATTTAAATTTTCTAATATCTTCATCTTTATTTAACTTCCTCTAATATTGATCTTAAAACATTTATTGATATTCTTTTAATGTTTGTAGGGGCGTATTGCAATACGCCCCTACGGGTCAACAAACAATAATTATAAAATTTGTATCCCTCTTAGTAATCAAATTAGTATATTTAATTTTTTAAATTTTTCTTTTAAAGTAATAATATGGTTTCCATTCCAGAAAATTTTTCCGCAATTAAGACATCTTCTAAACCAATAGCCTCTCCCACGGACATCTAATGGAACCTCTCTCTTAACTTCCTCTTCTCGAATTTCTTGTAGGAGATTATTACAATTTGAACATCGACTAAATAGACTTTTTTTATTCACTTTCAATTTTAATTCTTTTATAATCTGTTCTAATTGTCCATCAAGATCGTCTTTGTTAAGATAAGAAATCCAGGGCAATTTTCTTAAAAACTTTACCCTGGATAACAAAATTCTATACTCTCTTTTAGTTAGATTAATAACCGATATATAATCCTCGTTTTGAAAACACAGGACATCAAAGCCTAGAATCCTGAGCAAAATTGCTAATTTTTGTAATCTATAAACTACAAAGCGAATTTCTTTCATAATCCTATATTTATTGGATAAAATCAAGCCAACTTAAATATTTATCCTCTTTACCTTTCGCTATATTGAAGAACTTCTTTTGAATATTTTCAGTTACCGGCCCACGCTTTCCTTCACCAATCTGGTAATTATCAATCTCTCTAATAGGAGTAACTTCAGCAGCTGTTCCAGCAAAAAACACTTCATCGGAAATATAAAGCTCATCGCGTCCTATATATTTCTCTTGAACCTGATAGCCCATATCATTTGCAATTTTTATTATAGAATCACGAGTAATTCCTTCTAAAACTGTGGTAGTGGGAGTGGTATAGATTACTCCATTTCTAATCCAGAACAAATTTTCTCCTGAGCCCTCAGTTATAAAGCCTCTTGCATCTAATAATATCGCCTCATCAACGCCCGCTTCAATTGCTTCCATCTTAGCAAAGATAGAATTTACATAATTTCCACATATTTTAGCTTTTTGAGAAGTTGAATTTATATAACTTCGCGCATAACTTGAAATTTTAGTTCTAATCCCTTGAGCTAAGGCCTCTTCACCTAAATATGCGCCCCATTCCCAAACAGCAATAGCACTATTAACAGGACAGTTAAAAGGGCTTACTCCCAATTCTTTAAACCCGCGATAGATTAAAGGCCGAATATAGCCACTCTTAAGTTTGTTTGCTTTAATAGTATCTTTGATCGCCTGCTTAAATTCTTCTTTAGAATAAGGAACAACCATTTTAAATATCTTTGCTGAATTGAATAGCCGGTCAATATGTTCTTTTAATCTAAAAACCGCTGTTCCATTCTCGGTCTTATAAGCTCTTATACCTTCGAATATTCCACTTCCATAATGTAGAGCATGGGTACATACATGAACTTGAGCTTTATCCCAATCAACCATCTTCCCATCCATCCAAATTTTTTCAGCTTTCATTTTTACTTTCCTCCTTCTTAAGATTAAGTTTAGAGTAATTTTATCACATTTCTACAATAAATTGTGACTTTTTGATTATAATTATTTTTTTAATTATTTTATTCTAATTCTTCTAACTTTACTTTTTGGATTTTGAAATTATCACTATTGAGAATTATTTTAGCTGTTTTTTTTACTTTTACTGGGGAGCCAGTAGTATAGTAATTTTCTTCGCCTTTAATTTCTTCTTTTAAAACTCCCTTTTGGATGAGAATTTCTTTTAAAATTAATGCGGTGCTGACAGCAGGATCAACTAATATTACTCCCGGACCAATAATATCTGATATTACTTTTTTTAAAAAAGAATAGTGGGTGCAGCCTAATATTAGAGTATCAGTTTGTGCTTCTTTTAAAGGGTTAAGATACTCTCGGGCAACTTTGTAGGTTTTAGGTGCAGTAAATTTACCGGCCTCAACTATAGAGACAAATTTAGGGCAAAAATTAGAAAAAACTTTTATTTCGGGAGCAACTTTTTTAATCTCTTCAGGATAAGCTCCCTTTTTGGTGGTAAATTCGGTGGCAATAACTCCGATCTTTTTGTTTGAAGTCTTCCTTATGGCATCCTGAACTGCTGGTTGGATAACACCAATTATAGGAATAGAAAAATATTCTCTTGCTTTTTTGAGACTAGCAGCGGTAGCTGTATTGCAAGCTATAACACAGATTTTAATTTTTTTCTTTATAAGAAAACTAATTATTTGAAGAGTATAATCTATAAGTTCATCTTGATTTTTTTCACCATAGGGTTGACGCTGATTATCAGCGAAATATTCAATATTTTCTCGGGGAAGTAATTTTTTAACTTCTTTTACTACTGATAAACCACCCAACCCCGAATCTAAAAAACCAACCGGTTGCTCTTTCATTTAATACCTCATTCGATATTGTAAAAAATATTTTATCAAAAGTGAAACTCCCCCAGCAGGAGCTGGGGGCTTCTTTTAGCTACAAGCGAAAAACGAGCTTGAGCCCTTCGGGCTGCCGCTACATCTCCAGACAGGAGTCTGGAGTTTTATGCGGCTCAATAAAGATATGATCTTTAGCTCTGCTTAGATATTCTTCTCTATCCATTTCTATTTCCTTTCTGTGTATTTATTACATTCCCAGTCGCTGTTCAGCTGCAAGTAAAATAGCTTCCAGCATTTTCGAATATGACATACCAGCGAGTTTTGCCATCTTCGCAAGATGGCCATCCCAACACCAACCTGGATTTGGATTTACTTCAAGTAATTTTGGTTTCCCTTCCGCGTCTAATCTCCAATCAAAACGGGCATAATCTCTACATTCAAGCCTCTCAAATAATTTTAGACAACAAGCTACAATAGATTTTTCTGTCTCTTTAGGAAGAGAGGCACGAATAGATTTAATATTCCAATAAGGTGAATTAGGGAGCCATTTAGATTCATAGCCACAAATTTGGGGCAATCCTTTTGGAAGTATCGAATAATCTTGTTCAATAATTGGTAATACTGTATAATCCTCCGGAGAATTTCCTATAATACCCACACTAAGGTCTTTTCCAGTAAGAAATTCCTCTACAATTATAGATTTATCATAGCCAAAATTTTCCCTTATTTCTGTAATAGCATTTAAGAATTCCTCAGAGTTGGTTGCCACACTTCTTTGGGTAATTCCAAAACTTGAATCCCCAAAATTTGGCTTAATTATTACAGGAAAATCAAAGGAAAGCTTAAAGGTTATATCTTGTGGCTTTATAAAAAATGCTTCTGGAACAGAAATTCCCATTTCTTTTGCGATACCACGCACCAACGATTTATCATAACAAAAAGCAAGACATTGTGGGGCGGCACCAGTATAAGGAATACCCAGAATTTCTAAAATGGCAGGAACATGAAGTTCTTGAGTAGCAATATTTTTATAACCTTCATCGCATAAATTGAAAACAATATCTGTTTTTGTTTTCAATTTCTTTAGGTTATGAATAATATTATCATGATTATCAAGATAGGTAAATTGGTAACGCTTTAATTCTCTTAATGATCCTTTCATTTGATCAATTGTATAAAAATCATCATCATCATAAATACGTAATGGTTTCAGGGGATCAGGTTTTTTAGGGTCACCTAAGAGGACAACTACATTTTTTATTAATCCTTCCCTTTTCTTTAACAGAGTCCATTCTTTCTTGATTACAGCTGTTACAATGATACGTTTTTCCATCATTCCTAAATCCTGATTCCGCTGTGAACCAGTTGACATTGTACTATGTATGGTAATATCGCTAAAACCTTCTTTCTTCAGTATTTCAATTAAACTCTCTCGAGTATAGAGTCTTTCTGCATAAAATTGATCAGCAATGATCCCCTTTTCTACGTGGCTAACTACTTCTCTCGAGATTAGTTTCTGTTTATCTAATGAAAGTGAACGCTCTCGACAGACAAAAAGCTTCTTGTCTATCCATTCCCATGATCTGGGTTGAAAGTGTTCTCTTAAGTATCCTCCATCAGTAACATCAATAAGGAATCGTCCCCAGGGCTTTAGAACTCTGAAAACTTCCTTTAATACTCTCATATCATCTTGAATTGTTTCAAAATAACCAAAACTGTTCCCCAGGAACATAACTATATCAAAGGTATCAGGTAGGTATGGCAACTTTCGGGCATCTCCTTCTCTAAACTTAACATTAAGACCTTCTTTTTTCTCATACTCCCTTGCTTTTTGTATCAAATAATGGGAACGATCTAGCCCTTCTACCAGGTTAAACCCTCTCCTGGTTAGTTCTAAAGAATGACGTCCCTGTCCGCAACAGAGATCTAAAACTCTGTGTTCGGGGGAAAGATTCAGAATATTTGTAAATAGATCAACTTCCTGGCAAGTTATATTTGGATCATCTACTACATCCGCATCAGTTTTTAAGTATAGGGAATTAAAAATGTGTTGCCACCAATCTGGACGAATGTACTCCTCAAGATTGGAGACAGGACCTAATATTTTTCTTTGTTTTTTGCCATTTTCAGTACTTTGCTGAGACTTATTATTCGCAGACATTTTTTTATTCATATCTTGTTCCTCTCCTCTTCGAAAATATGATAAACAAAATTAATAAATTATCATTATAAACAAATTAAAAATAAAATAAGGGATTAACGTATAATACTGTTACTGCTTACACTCTTGAGCAAAGGTGGGAAGCTTAAAGGCTGCTTTGTGAATGTCTTTATTATAATATCTTAAATCGGCAAGCTTCAAAGCTTCTGTTTTATTAAAATCATTTATGGGATGGTATTTCTTAGAACAAAAAGTAAAGCCAATTACCCCACTAGGATAGGTAGGCACTATGGTATAATAATATTCTGAAATAGGATAAATATCTTTAATAAATGAGAATAATGATTTGATTATTTTTGGGTGATAAAAGAACGATTCTGCCTGGGTGACTACAATTCCATCATCTTTTAAGGCCTGGAACATTGATTCATAAAATTCTCTTCTGAATAAAACTTCAGCAGGACCTATAGGATCAGAAGAATCAACAATAATTAGGTCATATTCATTTTTTCTTTCCTTTATGAATTTATTGCCATCCTCACAATATATTTTTACTTTGGTATCATCGAAACTTTTAGCTAAATTAGGAAAAAACTTTTTAGATACTTCTATTACTTCTTTATCAATCTCACAGACATCTACTTCTTTAACATTATCGTGTTTTAATATTTCCCTTACTGTTCCGCCATCTCCACCTCCAATTACCAGAACCTTTTGGGCTTTCGGATGAATACATAAAGGGACATGGCCAATCATTTCATGATAACAAAATTCATCGGCTTCAGTAAGCATAATTACTCCATCGATAAGCAGAATTTTACCAAAGGACTCACTTTCTACCACTTCGATTTCTTGAAATTCTGATTTTACTTTTTCAAGAGATTTTGTAATCCTTATCTTTAAAGCTCTTCCGTTTTTAATCTCTAATTTTTCTTCTATCCATATTTCATTATTATTCAAATCAATTAGCTCCTTAAGATATAGTGCATTTTAACATCTTTGGCTTTGAAAAATTTCTTAGTAAATTCTACTACCACAGAAGGTTCATAATACTTACAACTGAATATATCTATGTAAGCACTATTAGACTTGTTGGCAAAATGCCCTGAAATCAGTGAGGTCTCAATCAACTGAACCATAGAATAACCGGCAACTTTTTCATCTTCACCAAAATTTACTATTTGAGTATCTCCAAACTGTTTCATTTCGATTAATTCACAAAGTTCATCAACATACCTTTTTATAGCTGCCGCATCTCTTATAGTTTTAGGGTTACACTCATAAAGATCCACACTGGTTAACAATCCCCAGGCCTTGGTGTCATAAAATTCTTTCTTTATATTGCACATTTTTCACATACCTCCGGTTTGTGTAAAAGTTTAACTGGAAAATCCAAAATACCTCTTTTTACTTCTGTAACCGAAATTGAACCCACTCCTAACTCTTCTTTAAGAAAATCTAAGGCTTTTTCACTTTTAATTTCAGTTCCGCAGGTAAAAATATCTAAAGCACAATAGCCATATTCAGGCCAGGTGTGAATGGAAAAATGGGATTCGAAAATTACCACCACCCCACTTACTCCATGAGGAGAGAATTTATGGAAGGTCGAATTTAGAGCGGTTGCTCCTGAAATCTTTACTGCTTCTAACAGTAGTTCTTCTATTTTTACAACATTGTTAATTAAGCTGGTATTGCAATTATAAAGTTCTACTAATAAATGATTTCCCAAGAAATTCATTCTTTAACTTCGCGATATATGACGATATATCGCCCCCCCCTTCTTTAAAAAATTAGCTGCATATATAATTTACTTTCTTGATATTTCGCAGTATTAAAAAATCATTAAAGTACAAAAGATAATATATCAAAATCTTTGCAATTAATCAATACATTTTAATATATTTTTTAATTTTTTTTTAAAAAAATAAGGAGTGAGTGTAAGTGTATCGTACCTGTTATTTTTTATTGTTTTTTCCTCTATTTTTTTCTCTAAAAAATTAATTGTTCGGGATATTTTATTGGCCAAATACTCTGATAAATATTGAGTCTATATTTTTTAGATAAGTCTGATAATCAAAGCATTTCTCTATCTCAGATTTTGTTAAATATTGACCTACTTCCCGGTCTTCCAATAAAAGTTCTTTAAATTCAGCTTGACCCTGCCAGACCCGCATAGAAATTCCCTGCACCATCCGGTAAGCCTCCTCTCGAGAAAGACCTTTTTCGGTAAGCTCTAACATTATCTTTTGAGAAAAGATAAGACCTTTAGTTTTTTTTAAATTTTCTTTCATTCGCTCGGGATACACATTTAAATTAGAAATAAGATTAGTAAATTTTTGCAACATATAATCAATTAGAATATTGCTATCGGGAATAATGATGCGCTCCGCGGAAGAATGAGAGATGTCCCTCTCGTGCCATAAATTTACATTTTCCAGAGC
>Ga0222684_1000190_pt1 | contig 15848 bp, 16 predicted proteins | sample AntAcemetage1075_FD_181150 | JGI IMG/M metagenome (GOLD analysis project Ga0222684, IMG submission 181150) | Saline water microbial communities from Ace Lake, Antarctica - #1075 | ecosystem: Environmental > Aquatic > Non-marine Saline and Alkaline > Saline | place: Antarctica: Ace Lake...
GCGACAGAAGAACCTATTATCATGACGGCAGGGAAATAAGTAAAAGCGTGCATATGGGGGTAGATCTCGCATCCACGAGAAATGCGCCGGTGGAGGCGTCAAATGGGGGCGTTGTTGCCTTTACAGGATATCTCGGAATCTACGGCAATACAATAATCATAGATCACGGCATGGGGATCTTCAGCCTCTATGGACATCTCTCATCGGTAAATGTAGATAAGGGACAAGCAGTCGGAAAAGGAGTAGTGATTGGTCGCACGGGTAACACTGGCATGGCAGGAGGTGATCACCTCCACTTCAGCATGATAGTAGGAGGAAAATTTGTAAACCCGGTGGAATGGTGGGATCCACACTGGATAAAGGATAATATAACGAGAAAGCTGGTGTCTTCAGAAGCGAAATAGATGTGAAACTGAAATTATAATCCGTGAACTGTGAACCCGAGTAGGTTTACACCCTCTTTATATCCCGATGGCTCACATTTGTCGTGTAGTTCCTGTCCGAAAAATATTTTGCCAACTGGTTGAGTATAACCACAGACCGGTGTTTTCCTCCTGTACATCCTATACCTATATTCAGGTATGATTTCCCCTCTTTTTCGTACAGTGGCGTCAGGAATGTCATCATATCGAACAGATTTGAAAGAAACTGCCCTGTATCATCCCACCGCATAACATATTCTTCTACGGCCTTTTCATTGCCGTTGTGTTCCTTGAGATCACTAACGAAATAGGGATTGGGAAGAAATCTAACATCCATCACGATATCCGCGTCCGGAGGCAGACCATAACGGTATCCGAACGATATCAGATTTATAAGGAGTTTTTTGGCCTTGCCGGGTGCAAGATAGAACCTCTGGACATGTTCCTTCAGCTGATGGATACTGTAACCCGATGTATCAACAATGTTATTGGCCATCTCCTTCAATTCGTGCAGTTTATCCCGCTCCAGTTTGATGCTTTCAAGAATGGTCCTATCCTTCGACAGGGGATGCGTCCTCCTCGTCTCACTGAACCTGCGCAGGAGCAGTTCATCGCTCGTATCGAGAAAGAGTATTTCGATATCGTACTTTTTCTTCCTCAATCGAGAGAGAACCTCTATATGCTTTTCAAGAAAATGCTTCTCACGCAGGTCCATGACCAGGGCTATCTTGGAAATTTCGGATGAGTCCCCGGTCTGCAGATCAAGAAACTTGGGAAGAAGCATAACCGGGAGATTATCGACACAGAAAAACCCTATATCTTCCAAGGCCTTCAGGGCCGTACTCTTCCCGGAACCAGACAGACCGGTTATAATAACGATACGAAGGTTTTTCATCGCACCTCCGCCTTTCGATCTGTTGCGGTTTTTCCTGTATCACCCCGGTCAGGCATAACAGTATCCCTTGGTTTCTATTAAAATAAATTTGGTGTTTGAGAAGACAGCCCCCTAAACATATGCCCTGTCTTTCTCCACGATAAGATCATATATTTCTTTGGATGATCCGGCCTTGATAAGAGCCGCCCTGAAGGAGACATCTTTCAGCATCCGTGATATTTTTGCCAGCGCCTTCAGATGCTGTCCCGCCGAATTCTCCGGTGCCAGAAGCAAAAAGAAGATATGTACGGGCTTACCGTCCAGGGAATCAAAATCAACCCCCGTTACACTTCTTCCGAATGAGATGATAAGTTTTTCAAGACCTGCAAGTTTTCCATGGGGTATAGCAATACCATCACCTATTCCCGTGCTTCCAAGTTTTTCCCTTTCCTGCAGCGCCTCAATCACAGCACTCCGATCAATATCCATATCGTCGCGAAAAACAACATCCACCAGTTCAACGAGGGCCTCTTTCTTCGTCCTGGATTTTAGATCTTCGATGATAAATTCTTTTTTAAGCATGTCCTGAATATTCATTATGGTTTACCCTGTATTTCAGCTGTTTGTCTCAATCAGGACATATTTTCCGTCACCACGACGATAGATAATGCTCACCTTCTCTGAGGAAGAATCCCTGTAAATGACAAACATTTTTCTCGATTCGTCCATTTCCAGGATAGCATCTTCCAGAGACATTGGTTCAAGTATGACCTTTTTCGTTTCCACCACTTTGGAGTTTTCATCATATTCATCATATTCATCAGCGTCTGCGTCTACATTTTCGCTTCTGGATGTGACATCCTTGTGATTTCTCGTTTTTTGCTTATATTTCTTTATCTGTCGTTCTACCTTATCCATGACATTATCGATGGCAAGAGTCATTTCCTTTGCCTCTTCCCTGCCCTGCAGATTTATACCTTTGGCCGACAGCTTCAATTCGGCAACATTTCTGAATTTTTCTATAGACAGTGTTACAGTAGCGCTTACAGGCTTGTCCATGTATCTCTCAATTTTGGAAAGCTTCTTGTCAGCATAGTCTTTCAACCACTCTGCTGCTTCCATATTCCGAAAGGTAAAAGAAGTTTGCATTTGTGTTCCTCCTCTTAATCAGTTTTCACCAGCACAATGAAGTTTCGCCTTATATTTGAGCCGACTGTAAAAGTCAATCGGCATTCCATCAGAATCAGAAATACTTCTTCCTCTTGGACGAGGGTAAGATCCCCAGCGTTTCCCTGTATTTTGCCACAGTCCTTCTTGCTATCGATATGCCGAGTCCCGCAAGTATACTAACTATCTGACTGTCATTATAGGGTTTTCTATCGTCCTCTCCGCTGATTATCTCTTTAATTTTTTCCTTAACGCTTTGAGATGCTATCTGTAGATCGCCTACCCTGTTTATACCACTGTTAAAAAAATATTTGAGCTCAAATATACCCCTTGGTGTATGCATGTATTTATTCGCGGTAACCCTGCTTATCGTTGACTCATGCATTTCTACATCATCAGCGATATCTCTCAGAACCATGGGTTTTAAATAGTTGATACCTTTGTCAAAGAATTCCATCTGATGTTCCACAATACTTTCCGATACCCTGTAAATCGTTTTTTGCCTTTGCTGAATGCTCTTTATCAGCCAGGTTGCGGACTGCAATTTGTCTTTTATATACGCCTTGCTTTTTTCTTCACCGTTGTTTTTTATGCCACCCATAATTTTCTTGTAGAAATTGCTTATTTTCAGTTTCGGCAAACCATCATCATTCAGGATAATCCTGTATGTGTCTCCCACCTTGAAAACGAATACATCCGGAGTTATATATTGTGCCCTTTCTTCATTGTAAAGGAGTCCTGGTTTAGGATTCAGTTTGAGTATCACCGACGCTGCCTGTTTGACGTCGTCGATGGAAACTTTCAGTTTCCTTGCTATATTGTTGTAGTTTCTCGTCTCAAGATCCTTAAGATGATTCTCAACTATTTTTCCAGGAAGAGATAAATCAACATCCAGAAATCTGATCTGTATGAGCAGGCACTCCTTCAAATCCCTCGCGGAGACACCATGGGGATCAAATTCCTGCACGTTTCTAATGACATCTTCAACCATGACTGGATTAACATTTTCTATAGAGGCAATCTCTTCAGGCGTCGCCATGAGATATCCGTCATTGTTTAAATTGCCTATGATCTGTTTAGCCACACGCTTTTCCTCACCGGTAAAACGCGACAGGCCAAGCTGCCACAGCAGGTGATCTGAGAGAGAAGTTGTTTTGGTAAGTATATTTTCTAAGGGCGGTGCGTCTGTATCCTCGTGATTGTAGGGAACACCCATAGGGCCAAAATCTTCGAGAAAGGCATCCCAGTCAAAATCCTCTTTCCCATCTCCCTCTCCGGTAATCTCCTTTGTCTTCGTTTCAACCTTCACATTGTCAAGCTCCGGGATAATTTCTGTCTCTGGATCGTTGTCGGAAAATTGCTCTTCAAGGAGAGGATTTTCTTCAAGCTCCTGGTTTATAGTATCCACCAGTTCTAATCTCGAAAGCTGAAGAAGTTTAATCGACTGTTGCAACTGCGGTGTCATAATCAGTTGCTGCGTCAGTTTAAGGTTCTGTTTGAGTTCGAAAGCCATTGTTTTCTCTACAAATCGAAATCGTTCCCGAGGTAAAATTTGCGTGCAATTTCACTGCCGGCTATATAATCAGGTTTACCTTCAACAAGAACAGTGCCCTCATTTATGATATACGCCCTGTCACAGACCTTAAGTGTTTCCCTCACATTATGATCGGAAATCAGGACTCCGATTCCCTTTGACTGTAATTTGCGTATGATATCCTGAATACCCGCAACCGCTATGGGATCAATGCCCGCAAAGGGCTCGTCGAGTAACATGTACTGCGGTGATGTGACCAGCGCCCTTGTAATCTCCACCCTTCTGCGTTCGCCGCCTGAAAGAGAATATGCCATGTTTTTTGAAAGACCCGAGAGATCCAGTTCTTCGAGAAGATTGCTCAGTCTTTCCTCTCGTTCCTCTTTATTTATATCCAGTGTTTCCAGAATAGCCATTATGTTCTCTTCCACTGTGAGTTTCCTGAATACAGAAGGTTCCTGCGGGAGGTAATTTATCCCCTTTCGCGCCCTCATATACATCGGATACTGGCTTATATCCTCGCCGTTCAATAATACACTTCCACCATCCGGACGTATCAGTCCCACTATTATATAGAAGGTTGTTGTCTTGCCGGCACCGTTAGGTCCCAGGAGGCCAACCACTTCTCCCCTGTGAATATCCAGGTTGATCTCATCGACAACACGTCGCCCATTGTAGGCTTTTACCAGTTCTGTCGCAATTAACTTTTCCAAAGATTCAGCTCTCTTAATCCTGCTTATTTCCTGGTGTCCTCGGGATAGATAGTAGCAGTAACTCTTTTCCCGCCGGGACCATCTACAATTCCCCTGTTTTCCTCCAGGAAAACTGTGATTCTGTCCCCTTTGATCACGTTGTCACCATCTCTCATCACGGCATTGCCCGTCATAATGATTTTTTGCTCCACATTATAGAAAATAGCCCTGTCTCCGGTGACGATTTTCCCTTCCTTTTTTATAGTAACATTGTCCTTCAGCTCAATCTTCTTTATCTTTCCCGAGTTCGTCGTTATGCCGGCAAGAGAATCCCCGGCACCTTCTTTTTTGTCATAGTAGAGATACAGTTCATCTGCATTTATTACCGTATCTCCCTGAACAGCTACGACATTTCCGGAAAACAGAACAATGCCTTTGTCGTCATAAGCATCCAGACGATCGGAGGTTATCTGTATCGGACCCTTCTCGCCGCGCACGATCTTCACTGCGGCAAGGGGGACAATCATCACAAAAACCAGCATCAGCAAGATTTTTTTTCTCATATATTGCAAGCACCCAATCAAAATTATTTTTTCTTTATTACCGCTCTGATATCGGATAACAGGGTTATTTTTTTGTCTCTCAGTGAGAGGTTCATGCCCATCCCTTTTACACAGGCTCCGGGGCGTGTCATCTTCACGGCGTCTTTTGTATGAATCTGTTCATCGCCATGGGTATAATTTAGCCTGTCCGTCTCGAAACGGTCCCCACTATTCGAAACGGCAACCACATTCCCATATATATTCATATCCTTTGTATCGGTATGCAAAGAGCCCTTCTTTCCCGTTATCGTATATATTTCACCATTGGAAAAAATTAATTTTACTTTAATCTTTTCAAAAAGAGTGACCTTATCTTTTTTGATGTACCTGGCGGTATCCGCATTGATCTCCCATACCAGATCAGGATCTCCCACCTCGGTATAGTGAAAATCTTTTATCTGAAGATCAACCTTCTCTGAAAGAACCTTCAGAACACCATCCTCCGCCTTGTGGACAATGCAGAATATATACAGTAACAATGTGCCAGCAAGGAGAACACATCCTCCAATGAGCAGTTTCTTCGCTGATATCTTATTTAACAAAAGTTTAATCCGGGGAGATTCTTAAAGACTGAATAGCATGCGTCTGAAAGCGAAAAAATATTATACTTTTGAGTATTCACATGCGGGTAAAAACATCTAAAACCCGTATCTTCAAAGCTCCCCCAAGTATTTTAGCAAGAAATGTACCATCTAACTGCCAGCATGTAAAGGGAAAGCCTCATTCGTTAACGCTCATTTGATATCTCGATGTTACATCGCCCCATTTTCCCTGGGCGGTGAGGATCATCTCGCAGATTTCCCTTACTGCGCCGTTCCCACCTTCTTTTCCGGTAACGTAATCGGACTCTGCTTTGACATAATCGAGCGCGTCCGCAACAGCAGCCGAGAACCCCACCATTTCGAACACGGGAATATCCACTATATCATCTCCCACATACGCGACGCATTCACCTGACAATCCCTTTGTATCAAGTATCTTGCTCAACACCTTTGCCTTGTCTTTTACGCCCTGATAAACATCTTTAATCCCAAGCTCATCCGCACGTCGTTTCACCACCTTCGACTCTCTACCCGTCAGGAAAACAACATCAACACCGCTTCTCATCAGAAGTTTAAGCCCATGTCCGTCCCTGACGTTGAAGTGCTTGGATTCATTTCCAAGGTCATCAATAATTATTTTCCCGTCGGTCAGCACACCATCAACATCCAATACCAAAAGAACAACCATCTTGAGTTTTTCAGACAAAGCTTTATCCATAATTTATCCTTCTTTCAGCTGTTACCGGCTTTAACAATCCTATCTATCTTTTTAAGCATTTTGAGAAGACCTGGAAGTGAATCCAGATAGAGGGAATTGGGACCATCACACAGGGCACATTCTGGATCCGGATATACCTCAAGGAATAATCCGTCAATTCCTGTGGCAACTGCCGCACGCGCCAGATAAACCGCCATCTCTCTGTCGCCCCCGGACGAATTACCGGCACCACCCGGAAGCTGTACGCTGTGTGTGGCGTCGAAAACCACAGGATATCCCATTCCCCTTAATATGGGAATCGACCTCATATCGGCGACAAGGTTGTTGTAACCAAAACTCGCTCCCCTCTCTGTAATCATTATATTTTTATTCCCCGTGGAGGTTATTTTATCTAATATATTCGAGACGTCCCACGGAGCGATAAACTGGCCCTTCTTGACATTGATTATCCTGGCAGCCCTGGCAACTTCCACTATGAAATCCGTCTGCCGGCACAAAAATGCCGGTATCTGCATCACGTCCAACACCTTCGACGCTTCTTCAATTTCCTCAAATCGATGGACATCAGAAAGGACGGGAATCGAAAGCCCTTCCCTGATTACCCTGAGTATATCAAGGCCTTCTTCCAGGCCGGGGCCCCTGAAAGAGCCCATGGAACTTCGGTTCGCCTTGTCATAGGATGCCTTGAAGATAAGAGGGATATCAAGCTCCTCCGCCAGATCCTTCAGGTACAGAGCTATTTTCTCCGTCTTTACGCCGTCTTCGATAACGCATGGACCTGAAATCAGCACAAAGGGAGCATCCCCACCAATAATCATGTCTCCCAGAACAATCTGCTTCATTTTCATTCCTTCCTCTATCTCGATTTCTCGGGGACATGACCTGATTTAGTCCCGACATGTCGGGATCGGGATCGTGTCCCCATATAGTAAACCCTACCTATGCTTTTTCTGCAACATTCTAATCTTCATACGTGGTATCTTGCGCGCCGCTTCGTTAGAGTCTGGATTAATCTGATATGCATTTGTATATTCCCTGAGCGCCTCTTTGTACATACCCTTCTTCTCATAGACTTCGCCCAGCCGACAGTATACCATATCGTCTTCACTGTCGTAACTGATAGAGGCTTTGTAGTTGACAATCGCCTTGTCTGCATCTCCCTTCAGGCTGTAGGCATATCCTATACCCGAATATAATCCTGCCGCCCGGGGATTAATCTTGATCATTTTTTTATAGGTGCTTATGGCCCTGTCATATTGATTTTTTTCCATGTAATAATTCGCCAGTATGGTCAATACCTCCATAGTGGGCTTGCGCAAAGCAAACTTTTCATATTCGGAGATTGCCTTTTTCCTCTTTCCGATCTTGTCATATGCGAAGGCAAGATTATAGTGGATATATTCGCCCTTTGCGCCATATCTTATGGCTTTTTCATAATTAGCGGCAGATTTTTTATATTTCTTTAATTCTCCATACGCAAAACCGGTCTTTTCGTATATCGATGCATCTTTAGACTGGGTCTTTGCAACTTTCTCATACAGGGCTACCGCTCTGCCATAGTCTTTTCGCATCAGATAATAATTGGCGAGCCGCAGCCGGGCATCCACGTCACCTGGCTTGAGCTTCAGCACTTTTCGATATTCTTGAGCTGCCTTATCCCGAAGCTTCCTTTTCTCGTACGCCATGCCAAGGTTGAAATGTATTGCTGGATCTTTAGGCCTGAGAGAAATCGCCTTCCTGTAATTCGCTATCTCTTTTTCCGGAATCCCTTTGTTTCCGTATGCGAGTCCTATATTGGCGTATGCGGAGGCATTTTTCGGTTGTTTTTTTATAACCTTTTTATAAAGATTTATTGCATCATTATACCTGCCCGCCCTGAGACAGGCATCCGAGAGAACGATCATAACATTCACATCACCCGGCATCTTTTTCAAAACTTGCTCATATTGTACAATAGCGTCCTTGTCCCTGCCCGTTTTTTCATAAGCTTCAGCCAGATTATAGCGAACTGTGGTGCTGTCGGGATTGAGTTTGAGTGAAGCCTTACAGTTGGCAATCGCTCTCTCCCAGTTTCCAAGTCTCGCGTAGGAATAAGCGATATTCGCATAGGCAATATCGTCTTTGGGGTCGATTTTGATGATTTTCCGGTGAATGACTATGGCTTTTTTGTACTGTTTCCCGCGTATGTATGTCTTCGAGAGCTCGATAAGAGAGGCCAGATCATCGGGCTTTTGTTTTAATATCTTTTTATATTCCAGAATTCCCTTATTGGTCATTCCAGACTTTACATACAGTTTCGCCAGCATCTTGCGCGCGTTTATGTCATCCTTTTTCATGCGAACAGCACGCTCAAGAAATTCGATTCTTGATTTCTCCGTCTTGGAACCTTTTGCAAATCTCAACCAGTCCTGGGGCAAGATTATTACATCGATCGGGATAGATGTAATAATCTTGCCCCGATACAGGACATTGATTCCGGAAGTCTTGCTGTCGTCAACTATTTTTCTGTCAACCAGCTCAATCCCATTTAACAGCACCTCCAGGTCATTTGAGCTCCCTATTCCCTCAATATCAACCGTGATACCCCGGTTAAAGAGAGAGTTCGTCGTTATTTTCTTTATGGCAAATTCATCACGATAAGAGATCTCAAACCGGTCTCCTTCTTTTAATGTGTAGTCCTTTCCATTCTTTTCTATGTCGATGCAGTAGGTTTGGGGAGTTTCTCCCGCAACAGTAACAAGAATAGTGTCTTTCATCCTTGACAACCAGGAGAACCCTCCAAGATTTGCTGCCAGTGAGCTGAATACAACTCCAACGATAAAAGCCACCAGCACGACAAGGACTATCCCCCAGAGGGGAAATCTGCTCTTTCCTGTCCGTGGTTCTCTGGTTTTTCTCTTCTTTTCTACAGAACTGCGATAATAGTCCATCACTATCCTCTTGGATGATATTTCCTGTGAATTTCCTTCAATCTCGCACGAGTGACATGCGTATAGATTTGTGTGGTGGATATATCGGCGTGACCCAGCATGACCTGTACGGAACGCAAGTCAGCCCCTCCCTCCAGAAGATGTGTCGCGAAAGAATGCCTGAACGTATGGGGATAAACTTTTTTGTCCAATCCGATTTTTCTAACATATTTCTTTATAATCTTCCAGAGCCCCTGACGTGTCAGACCTGTTCCCGATCTGTTCAGAAAAAGAGTGTTTACCGATCTTCCCCTGGACAATTTCCGTCTTGAGCCTTCAACATATCGGTTCAGACAGTCAAAGGCTGTCCTTCCAATCGGAACAATTCTCTCCTTGTTTCCCTTTCCAACAACGATGAGATAACCCGCCTGCCAGTTTATGTTGCTCATAGACAGAGAAACCAGTTCCGATACGCGAATCCCCGTCGCGTACAGAAGCTCCAGCATGGCAGTATCTCTGACAGCAAGCGGCGTTTTGGTGCCGGGTTGCTTTAAGAGAAGTGCCATCTCCTCCCTGCCCAGTGTGTCTGGTAGATGCATCCACACCTTTGCCAGTTCAATGTTGGCCACAGGATTTTCATCAATGATATTTTCAGTCAGGAGATGTTTGTAAAATCCCCTGATAGCAGCAAGCGACCGGTTGATGGAGATAGTAGCCAGTCCGCTGTCCTTCAGCTTTCCGAGAAACGAAATAATATTGTCGGAAGAAATCTCCCTGATATCCTTAATCCCCGTCTGCTCTATAAACTCCACATAGCGGGTCAGATCCCTGCTGTACGCCTCCAGGGTATTGAGAGAAACGCCTTTTTCAACCGCGAGAAAATTAAGGTATACATCAACGTGATGATACATTGATTCCATCCTGTTAAACACCGGCAAAAGTCTAAAAGATACCGGGCAGGATTGCAAGCATCATCTTCGACGGTTTTGTAAAAGTCCAATCCTGACTCTTTACGAGTACATCATCTTCACGAAACTGACAGAAGGCTGTCACCGGGCGATTTTGAAAAGATGAATAAAGCCCGTAGTATCAAGATAGTGGATTAAATATCGACTACCATACCGGTGCATAAGGGGGAGAATTTGTCCTTGAATGTATTAAAAAGCTCAACCTGGGTTCTGAATCCAGTACAGTGACCCGCCGCTATCCAGTCAGGTTCAAATTCTTTCAAACCTTGTACCGTCTTCAGAATTCTTGTTTCCGAAGCTTCAATAAGATGAAATCCGCCAATAATCCCGTGAATTTTCTGTTCACTCTTCAGTGAACGTATATGCTGCAGAATATTGACAATCCCCGCATGTCCACATCCGGTAACAACAACAATCCCCTTCTCTTTAACATGCGCTGCCACAGAAACATCATCAAGCATCGTATCGCTTTTTATTTCACCTTCTATCACTGTAAAGAGAGACATATCCGCCTCTTCAAAATCTGTCACCCTCGCGATTTCACCCGTTGTCATAAGGCCTGGCATGATTTGTATAGGATCCCTTGTGAGATAAAGCATACCTCCTGCGTCTTCAATATTTTCTCTGGAGTCTCCATCCATGACACCAACATGCCGGAGAAATGGATCGGTTATGAAGTTTAACCGGAATATATCAGGGTGGGCAATGACCGGGAGGTTTTTCTTTCCGATTTCACCAAGCACTTTCGCCAGCCCCCGGGTATGATCATAATGGCAGTGAGTTAAAACAATGGCGTCGATAGATGCGGGAGAGATACCCATCATTGTCATGTTTTCAAGAAGCGCGTCAGGATTCTGTGCAACATCCACAAGCACCTTTTTTACATCCCCTCCCCTCACCGCCTCAAGAAGCAGGGAAATGCCATGCTGCCCCAGATATGAGCTTTCATACTGCACCGAATCCTCAGCAATCACTGTAATCCTCAGATTGTCAAGCGGGCCTTCAATCTCCATATATATTATCCTCTGTTTTCAATCATGTTCTGGTTGACTATACTTGTTTTTCCTGCCAGAGTTCAACAATTATCTGCTCATGAAAGTCAATCTTCCATTGCAAGAAAGCTTTATTATGACAAATAAAGAAGAATATACCTTCGAGATAATGGCAAAGCCCTGCGGGCCGCTGTGTAATCTTGACTGTGTTTACTGCTTTTACAGCTGCAAAAAGGATGGGTGCAATCCTTCATACAACTGGAGGATGGACAGCGAGACCCTGGAGGTCTTTGTAAGGGGTTACATCCGGTCCCAGCCCCGGGAATATCCCGTCCAATTTGTATGGCAGGGAGGAGAACCCTGTCTGATGGGCCTTGATTTCTTCCGAAATGCCGTCAAATTACAAAGGAAATATAAAAGGCCCGGCCAGGAAATAACCAACGCTTTTCAAACCAATGCGACGCTGATAGATTCTAAATGGGCAGAGTTTTTCAGAGAAAACAATTTTCTGATCGGTGTAAGCATCGACGGTCCTGAAGATATCCACAACCGTTACAGAGTAGACAGCTCGGGAAGGGGTTCCTTCGCCGGCGTTATGAAGGGGGTGGAACACCTCAGGAAACACAATGTGGATTACAATGCCCTCGTTTGTATAACAGATATCAGCTCACAGGATCCGCTCTATATCTACGATTTCCTAAAGAATCACTTTAAGTTTATCCAGTTTATTCCTGTAGTGGAGGAAAAGAATTTCAAGAAGGAAGCACCCTTTCAGAAAAACTCAGAAAAATGGACCACAAATAAAGGCAGGAAACATTCGGAGTTGGTGACAGAATGGAGTGTAACCCCGAAGGGATTCGGCACGTTTCTCAATGGGATTTTTGACAGCTGGGTGCAAAATGATGTTGGACGGATTTTTGTTCAGATCTTCGATTATACGCTCGCAAACTGGATGGGCCATCCTGCCGCGCTCTGTGTTCTCAACAGGACATGCGGAAGAGCGCTGGTACTGGAGCACAACGGAGACATCTACGCCTGCGATCACTTTGTCTATCCGGAATACAGACTCGGCAATATAAAAGAAACCCCCATTGCCAAACTTGCAAGGTCAAAATCACAGACCGGATTCGGGGATGACAAATGGGAGAGATTGCCGGGACAGTGCAGAAGTTGCGACCATCTCAACCTCTGCTTCGGCGGGTGCCCAAGGAACAGATTTATTTTTACCGATGACGGAGAGGCTGAGCTTAATTATCTATGCGAGGGCTATCGCTCATTTTTCAGTCATACATCAAAGGCCATGAAATTTATGGCAAACGAGCTGATCAATCACAGGCCCGCATCCAATATCATGAAGATATCCGGATAATGCCTACATGCCGGGAACACCCGCCTCCTTTTTGAGCCTTATCAATTCCTTCCGCAATTGTGGAAGTATCCTGCCCGCCAGATCTGTATTATAAAGATCTCTCTTCTCTTTGGGATCAGATAAAATATTGTAAAGTTCCGGTGGATAGCACTCACTCTGATACTCGATATATTTGTAGTTTCTAGTACGAAGAGCATACATCTGGGGCACCGTGTAAGGAAACTCGCTCTGCTCGGACTGCAGAGAGAAGATGTAACAAAGGCATTCTCGCAAAGGGTCCCTTCTCTCGCTATTCTGTCGAGATTGGGCGTTTCAAGAAACGGATGACCCATACAACTCATATGATCCCAGCGGTGATCATCGCTATGCCAGCGTGCACACAATCTCGGAAATACCCATGTCAAGTAAAGCAACCCCTGTAACTCCCACAATTAGGGGTTGGAAACATCAGTAGGCCAGTTCCCAGCCGGAATAGATGCACCCGGCGCCGTATACCATCTTTGCCGACTAGACCAGAGGGGTGGCCAGACCCGCCAGCACCCTCTCCTTCATGCTTGCACCGGCCCTGTAGGCAAGCGGGTGAGCAATAAAGACGCCAAACCATATACTGATAAGCATAAAGAGTGCGAATATATTGGATATTACCCGGCTCAGGCCCGGATGATTAATACCTATGACAGGGGATATATTATAGATATTGATCGACAGGATCATCAGGCATAGAACAATACCGGCAGGAACCAGAACTCTTCTATAAAATGTCTTTTGCTTCATGACGAGATTTCCTCTTTCTGTATAACAAAAAGTGGCAAAGTCGCAATTGAAACCCCATAGCTCACGACAGGCGGCTTAGTTCTTCAAGCGTCAATCCAAAATTGTATCAACACCTCGAATCTGACTCTGCGCCTTTCTGTTAACTCAACTTCGGATTGACGCTTATTCGAAACGTTTGATGGAAATAAACGCTGTGATTTCTGCCAATATATAAATCTGTTCCCATTTCCTATTAAAGATGCCTTCGTAATAAGCAACTAAGTGGAAGAGGAGTAAAAGCTTTTAATGGTTTTTGATAAGACCGTTAAAGTAATCGCGATCAACAATAAATAAACACCAAGACCGCAGTAAGCGAAAAATGACTGCCCAACCAAGACCGCGTGGTTCAATGAAGCAATGGAAACAGAAGCCGTAGGAAAGACAAAAGCCCACCATCCTAATCCGTAAGGAAGTTCAATCTTTTTTAAATAATGGAAGGTTAAAACAATTAGAAGAATCAGTAACCAAACCCCTGTCCCAATCAACATTGGATTAACCAAAAAAATTATTCCCATGAAAATGTTTTTAAACTCCGGCAAATAATTACCAGTTTCTTTGGCAAAAAGAGAAAGAGACAAGGCCATTAAAGAAAAGGGAACTAAAATAATCCAAAGAGAAGGAAAAACTTTAGGGTCTAACTTCTTAAAAAAGAAAATCTTGCTAAAGAGAGCTATAGAAATCAGAAAGAAAACAAAGACGCCAGCTCCAAAGAAAAAATAATTGATCCATAAAACACTTTCAGCAAGGGAAGTGCGGGATATAAATTCAACCAATCTTAACCCGGCAACGGGAGTCAGCAAAGCGGCTACCGGCGGAACTAACCACCCACCATTAATATGATTAAGATCCATCTCTTCATTAACAATCAAAAAGTAAATAGTTAACGTTAATAAAACAAATTCAAAGATAGCTCCTATTATCCAGAAGAAAATGGACATGTTTTGATACTGCCATAAAGTGAAAATTTGCCCGGCATTTGAAAAATTAATAGAAATCATTATGGTCGCTGCCGGCATCAAAGAATGAAACCCAGCCATCACCGGATGTTTTAACTCGCCAATAAGCAAACCGGAATAAATAACTGCCTTTAGCGACCACGTAGCAAATAAGAAAACAAATAAAGCCAGATTAAAATAGATCAAAAAAACAGCTAACGGATTGAGCCATAGGGCATTAAAGAGTCTTGCTACCAAAACCGAGGATATGGCTATCCCACCAAAACCAAGGACAGTGGCGAACCAAACTGGGTTGAAATCTTTAATAAAATGAAATTCTTGTTTTTTCATAAGTCCGAGCCTACAAAATTTTATTTAATTCTTAATTGTTGAGTGCCACGGCATCGTAGATTAGAAGACCACCAGAAATAATGAAACACACTTGTGCCACTTTCTTCATGTTTGCTTCCTATCATTTGATGAGGCGGCATAGCCGCCCCCGTTACTCAGATTCTATCTTACTATATCCCAGCCAATGTAAAATCATCAAATAATTTTCCATTGATTATCATCTGAACGGTTGGATATCCGTTAAAATTACCAGATGATTTCTTTCAGGAAGAAACCATTGGCCTGGACGAACGAGAAACAAGTTGTCAGGTAGTAGCATGTTTCATCCAGCATTCATTAATCTGACCAGATCACCCAACCTCTCGCCTTGTATTTGCTATACGTAACATACTCTGATTTTCTTATTGATGTTAATGCGTTGTCTGTTGTTTAAGTATTCATATCTTTGTCTTTCCGTCAAGGATTATCTGGGTTGCCAACCCATTGTTGCCTAATCACCTCCATAGCATTGAAGTAATCCCTCTGCACTTTAAGATTTGATATCCGGCAGTATCGTTGCGTGGTTTTTACACTACTATGCCCTAAAAGGTCCTGAATTGGAAATGGCAACCGAAAAATGACTCATAGTGGCAACCCAAATGTGACCCACCCCCTGGTTAAAAAAAGTGTTCCTAATAGAGCCACAAAAAGACCGGATCCGAAGATCCGGTCTTTCAATGCCATTCCTGCTTTCAATCAATAGTCTGTTTGCAAGCTATTTTATGACTTTTTTACCGCTGTTCCACCCTGGAGCGCACCAAAACCAGCAACCATAAGCAGTACGCCAACTATAATTCCGTCCCACATATTGCCTACATGAGTCTGAAGTTGGGGGATAAACGCGGCTATAATCAGCCAGATGCCTAGAATACCGGCTGTCCAGCCCTGCCAGGCCTTTTCTTTAATCATCGTAAACCCGGCAAT
>Ga0222684_1000194_pt1 | contig 15712 bp, 23 predicted proteins | sample AntAcemetage1075_FD_181150 | JGI IMG/M metagenome (GOLD analysis project Ga0222684, IMG submission 181150) | Saline water microbial communities from Ace Lake, Antarctica - #1075 | ecosystem: Environmental > Aquatic > Non-marine Saline and Alkaline > Saline | place: Antarctica: Ace Lake...
ATCTGTAAGTCAATTCAATAGGGTATGCTCCACTCCTCGCTCTTAATTTTGTATGATTGAGTTTTTGGAAAACTCCATTAATATCTTTCCATTTATCAGAATACCAAATATTCCTTTCTTCCCAAAAGAAAGCACTTTTCTGCCTATTTTCTTTTTGTTCTGGTTTAATAAATTTTCTTTTTCCATCTTTTCTTAAAATTAAAATATGCTCATGCTCTAAAGTTACATAAGCACCAACAGGTAACATTCCAGAACCCATAAACTTATCTGGTTTATTGGTTTCTTTAATCCAAAGGATTTCAGGTAATGCATGAAAACCAAGATCCAAACAAGATCTTAAGATTCTTGCATGATTTGTGTAAATTTGAAAAACGTCTTTTAATGTTCTTGTTGAATCTCCTATATTTATACAAGCAATTCCCCCATTTTTCAAAACTCTAAATGTCTCTTTCCAAACTTTATCCAATTCTTGATGCATTAATTCAAATGCTTTTTCTCCATCCTCTTCTTTTAATGTTTGAGTAATTTCTGGATTTTGTTCTCCAAACATTTCGTCCCACATTTTAATCATAGGGTAAGGGGGAGAAGTTATCATTAAATCTACACTTTCATCTTTTAACTCTTTCATATTTTTAGAATTCCCAAAAATTATCTTATGTTCTGTTTTCATTTTACAAAATCATCATCCTCCCTAAATTAGTGAGCCTTAGTTCTTTACCATTTTCGATATAGCCACCTTGTTTTAATTCTTGAACATGCTGGTAAATTGCACTTTGTTTAAGATTCAATTTCTTTTCTAAATCGTGCACCACCCCATTTCCTTTAGAAAGTTCTCTTAATAATTTCTTTTTACTTTCTCCTAAATCAAAAGAAATCAATGGAAGTGGTAAAACTTGGTTTGTTTCTTCAATAATATAATACGCCCCCTTTATTTTGTCTTTTTTCATATAACCTGAAAACAATAAAGCGAGAGAAGTAATTTTCCTTCCTTCTGTTATATGTATTAAGATTTCGTTACCCTTTTTTGATTCTTCATCTATTTTCTTTATAACTTTGCTAATTATCTCTGGGATATCATAAAGAGATGTTTTTAATATTTCTATTTCTATTATATCTTTGAAAACTTTATTAAGTTCCTTAACAGTTTCTTCTTTTGTTTTATCTTTAGACTCATCAACTATCAAAATTAATTTGTCAGGAGATAATTTATTAATAGCAACCTTGATGGCTCTGCCACTATAAACAGTAGAAATAATCACCCTCAACCCCTCTTTTTTCATGAATTAATTAATTCCAGCTTATTTATAAATATTACGGTTATTGATTGTAATTTACGAGTGGTAATTAAAATATAAAAACCCTTCTTTCTAGTAAAAAGCAATTTAAAATGAAAGACCCCGCGCTAAAGCGCGAGGTATCAATAACTAAAAAAATGTTAACATCAACAAACCCAAGGTTGAGAAGATTGGATGTAGTGGTCAACAGCGTCCATAGTTGTATTGCCAACGCTCCTAAAGAATTTTCCAGGACTCCAAAAATGTCCTTTTCTAAAATGGTTTCTCAACCAAGGATGTTTTTTGAAAAGCTTAAAGGCACTGTATCCTTTAAACAATTGAAGAGCCACACTAACACTCATGGTTGGAGGCATCTCAACAAAAAGATGGACATGGTCAACTCCAATATAGAGTTCATAAATTTTGAACCCTTTTCTGTAAGCCACTTGCCTCAAGAAAAACTCACAATCCATTCTGAGCCCATAAAACTTAAAGGGGTCTTTGGCATATTTAATTTTCCACACGAAGTGGAAAGCATTTTGTCCAAAGCTATGTTTTCTGGATTTCAAATCCATTTTTCATCTCCTAAGTCAACAAGAGATTCAGCTCATGCTAACTTTGCGTTTAGTTTCGTGGAGTTAAGTATCTTGACTCCGCCTAATAGTCAAACAAAAGAATTAAATTTTGAGGTTAACGGCGATTCCTCACCAAACTTAAAAGTCTGGGTATCCTCGCCGCGGATGTAATGAATAAAGAAAAAAAATGGAAATTTTAGTTTTTGTTTCTTCAAATTGCCCTCATTGTCCAAAAGCAGAAAGAGTTGTAAGAGAAATTGTGCCTAATTATTCTAATTATGAAGTATCTCATCAGAAAATAAGAACAAAAACTCCAGAAGGAAAAGAACTTTCAATAAAATATAATATTATGGGAACTCCAACTATATTATTTCTTAATGAACAAGGAAATGAATTAAAAAGAATTGTTGGGGCTCCAAGTGAAGAAGATCTTAAAAAGAAAATTGAAAAATTATTAGGATTAAAAAAATCTTTTTTTAAAAAATTATTTGAAAGCAAAAACTAGTAAAATAAATTTATAAAATTAATTTTTCAAAACATTTAAAAAAAGAAATTCATAATTATACTAATGAAGAAAAAAAGTTGGGTGACTTTAATAATAATTATTGTAGTCATAATTTTAGCAGTAACAATCTTAACCAGATCTCATCCAGAAACCTCTAAAGAAATTGCAAAATGCATTGGACAAAATTCAAAACTCTATACTCAATTAGGATGCTCTGCTTGTCAAATTCAAGAAGAAATATTTGGAGATAATTACCAATATTTAAATGTAGTAGATTGTTGGTTTGAAAGAGATAAATGTGGAGAAATTGAATATACTCCCACATGGATTATAAAAGGAATTAAATATACTGGGGCTCAATCAATTTCAACTTTACAAGAACTAACAGGCTGTACTTAAAATGTTAACATTTTGGAGAATAACAACACTTGCATTGGCGGATTCTGTAAATCCCTGTGCTATTGCAGTATTAGCAATGATATTAATGGCTCTTCTTATTCAAAATCCAGAAAAAAGAAAAAAAGTTCTTTTCGGGGGATTAGCATTTGTTGCTGCAGTTTATATTGGATATTTAGTTTATGGAATAATTATTATTCAATTTTTTAAAATGTTTGCAGAATTTCTAAGAGAAAATTCAACATATGTATTTAAAGGACTAGCAATTCTTGCGATGATTATTGGAGCCCTGAATATAAGAGATTTCTTTTTCTATAAAAAAGGAAAATTTGCAACAGAAATGCCAATTGCCATGAGACCAAAAGTCAAAAAATTAATTAAAAATATAACCTCTCCAACAGGAGCATTTGTTATTGGTTTTGTTGTAACTTTATTTTTATTGCCTTGCACAATTGGACCATATATAATAGCATCAGGTTTATTATCTGAATTAGGAACTTTGGGCGCTTTACCTTGGTTACTTTATTACAACATGATTTTTGTTATTCCTATGCTAATAATTGTTGGGTTAATTTATTTTGGATTTGCAAAAGTTAATCAAGTTTCTGGTTGGAAAGAAAGAAACATTAGAAACCTACACCTAATTGCAGGAACATTGTTATTCTTAGTAGGAGTGGCTCTTTTAATGGGTTGGATTTAATTAAGATTAATTTTAACAGAATTTATATACTCTTTTATTTGATTATATCCTCTAAAGGGACAAGCAATACCTTCAACAAGCAAAAGAAGGAACAACACATTCAGAATTAGAATAAATTTCTCTAAACTCAATATCGCTTTTTCCTAAAAACTTTTTTACTAAAGCACTTTCTTTTGATTTATCTCGAAGCAAAGTTGTTTTCATTAATTTATTACAAATTTATCTTATTTAAAAATTATTATACTAATAACTAGGCATCAAAGCATTGTGTCCAAACTGAATTACTAAATCTATTTTTGGCTTAATATTTTCCAAACCAACAGGAGTATCACATGCCCCAAAACAATCCCCAAACCAAATAAGAAACTCAGCTTTAGTATTTTCTTGAAGATAATCAACAACAGAAGTTGCATATGGTTTAAGTCCGTCTGGAAACTGAAGTAATACTAATTTTGCTTTGTTTTTCTTTATTTTATCAACGACATTATCTAATTCTAAATTATATTTTTCTTCTATTTCTGCAAGTGTTTTCTTTTCCATAAAATAAGAATATTTGAAGCATTTTTATAATTTTCTGGTAGTGGGAAACCTTTAAATACCCTCCACAACTCTATTATTTTGTCTCACTTCGGTGGGGCATCGGAAGGATGAGGCTTCGGTTTTGTCCTTCCACCTTATATTCATTTGGCTTCGGTCAAGTGATACGGGAGTTAGACTTCGGTTTTTCTCCCACTTATATTCTCTTGAAATTCAAAAGCTTTTTAATCTAATTATTTCTATCTTTTCTATGAAAACTCAAATAAAAGAATCTAATATCAGACAACCAATTGTAACTGTATGTGGACATGTTGATCATGGAAAAACATCTATTCTCGACTGTCTTAGAAATAGCTGTGTCCAAGAAGGTGAAAAAGGAGGAATAACTCAAAAGATTTCCTTTACTTCATATCCTATAAGCCAAATGAGAACTGCCTGTCCTTTAATTGATAGTTCTGGAATAAAATTAAACATTCCTGGATTCTTATTAATAGATACTCCTGGACATGCTGCTTTTACAAATTTAAGAAAACGTGGTGGAAGTTTAGCAGACTTAGCAATCTTAGTAATTGATATAAACGAAGGCATAAAACCTCAAACAGCAGAAGTAATTCAAATTCTAAAACTTCATCAAACCCCTTTTATAATTGCTTTAAACAAGATAGATAATATATCTGGATGGAGAAAACAAGATGAAGATTTAAAGAAAAATATTGAATCTCAATCTCAAAATGTTAAACAAACTTTCGATGAAAGATATATGTCTTTAATAGGTTCTTTACATAGTCATGGATTTGAGTCAGATTTGTTTTACAATATACAAGATTTCACAAAGAAAATAGCATTAGTTCCTTGTTCTGCAAAAACACATGAAGGAATACCCGAATTAATAATGATGTTGTGTGGTTTAAGTCAAAAATATTTATCAGATAAACTAATTTTAAACAAAGAAGCAAAAGGAGTTATGTTAGAAATTAAAAAAGAAAAATCAACTAATTATATTGAATCAATTTTATATGATGGAGAATTATCTAAAAAAGATGAAATAGCTATTGCAAATCTTGAGGGAGAACCTATTATTACTAAAATTAGGATCCTTGAGGAAATAGAACCTTTATCTTCTAAGTTTAAACCAAAAGATAAAGTTCAAGCTTCAACAGGTTTGAGAATGCAGCTTATTGAAAAAATAGAAATTCTTCCTGGCATGCCTTTTGTAATCTATAAAGGAAATAAAGAAAAAATAAAAAAAATCCTTAAAAAAGAAATTTCAGAAAGCATTAAAACAGATAAACAAGGAATAATAGCTAAAGCAGATTCATTAGGTAGTTTAGAAGCTCTTTTAGCTTTGTTAAAACAAGAAAAGATTCCTGTTGTAAAAGCAGGAATAGGAAATGTAAATAAAGCAGATATAATTTCTGCAAAGGCAAATTTAGAAATAAATGAATTAGATGCAGCAATTGTAGGTTTTAATGTTTCAATTGATGAAGAAGCAAAGGAAATTATAAATGAAAAAATAAAGATTTTAACAGACGATGTTATTTACAAATTAATTGAAAACATAACAGAATTTAGAACTGAAAAGCAAAAAGAAATTGAAAAAAAGAGATTAATGGGCTTGACAACCATTTGTAAATTAAAAATCTTGCATCAATATGTTTTTAGAAATACAAAGCCAGCAATCTTTGGTGTGAAAGTAGAAGCTGGAAAATTAATCTCTGGATTAAGTTTAATAAATGAAAAAAATGAAAAAGTTGCAAGAGTAAAAAATATTCAATCTGAAAATAAATCAGTCCAAAAAGCAAAAGAAGGCATGGAAGTTGCAATTTCACTTCCAGGAATAAATTATGAAAGGCAAATAAAAGATAAAAATATACTTTACTCAGAACTTGGAGAATCTCAATTTAAAAATTTCAAAAAAAACAAGGATTTGCTTTCTCCAAATGAAATTAAAATATTGCAGGAAATCGCAGAACTTAAGAGAGAAACTAAAAGTGATTGGGGAATGTGATAAACTATAATAATTCTTAAAAAGGATTAATTGCTCGAGAATGTATGCTTGATGATAAAATAACAATATATATTGAAGAAAAAAGCAACCTTGCACTTACTCCTCTCTACTACGACCCTCAAACATGCAGAGGCGTTGTTGGCCAGAAAAAGAATTATGGGCCAACAACAGTAGAAATGAAAAAACAATTCAATGAAGATTTAGAAAAAAATCCTCAAATATACAAACCAATAAAAGTGAAAAAAAGTGATTTTGAAGAACTTTACAAAGCTGCATCTAAAAGAGATGGAAAATTAGTGGAAAAAATTATTAGTGAAAAATTTACTCTTAATAGTTCTTCCTAAAGCAATTTCTCGCGAAGCGAGCAAATCTTTAAAAACCTCCAGAAATATCCATATAACATGTTTAAAATAAATATAGCAGAAAAATCAGGAAAGACTTATAAGATAGAATCTGAGGCAGAAACTTTAGTAGAAAAAGCTCTTCACGACAAAGTTCAAGGTAAAGAAATCTCCCCTGACTTAGAGGGTTATGAATTTGAAATTACAGGTGCAAGTGATAAATCAGGTTTTACTGCAATGAAAGATGTTGAAGGTTTTAATAAAAAGAAAGTATTATTAACTTATGGTAAAGCAATGAAAAAAAGACCAAGAAGAGAAGGAAAAAGAAAATTAACTACTCCAACTCCAAAGGGTTTGAGATTAAGAAAAACAGTGAGAGGAAAGATTATATCGTCTGAAATAATTCAAATTAATTTAAAGATTTTAAAAGAAGGAAATAAAAAACTTTCAGAAGTTTTTCCAGAACAAAACAAACCAAAAGAAACAGAACAAAACCCCGAAGAAAAACCTGCTGAAGCGCCAACAAAACAACCTATTCAAGAATCAAAACCAGAAGCTCCTGTTACAGAGGCTCCAAAAGAGGAACCAAAACAAGAAGAAGCTCCAAAAGAGGAAATTAAACCTGAGGAAAAGAAAAATGAGTGAACCAGAAAAAGAAAAAGACGAACATGACAAAGAACCAAAAGATTTGGTAGATTTAGCGAAAAAAATGCATGAAGGTTTTTATAAAGGTGAAATTAATTCAGATCCAGATTATAAATCTCCACGTGAACATCTTAGAGATTATCAAGAAAATAATTAATAACCAAAACCTTTTTTAACAACTTACTTCTAAATTTTATATGACAAAAGAATTACCAGAACTTAATATAGGAGTTGTTGGTCACATAGACCACGGAAAAACAACTTTACTTAGCCAACTTACTGGAAAGTTTACAGACACACATTCTGAAGAATTAAAACGAGGCATTACAATTAAATTAGGTTATGCAGACACGATAATCTACAAAGATGGAGATAAATACAATACAAAAAAAGGAACTGCTCAAAGATATGTTAGTTTTATAGATGTGCCTGGACATGAGATGCTTATGGCAACAATGCTTTCTGGAGCTGCAATAATTGATGCTGCTATTTTAGTTGTTGCTGCAAATGAAGGAATAAAACCTCAAACAAAAGAGCACTTCATGGCATTACAAGCAAAAAAAATAAACAATATCATAATAATTCAAAATAAAATTGATTTAGTTAGTAAAGAACAAGCTTTGGAAAATTACAAGAAAATAAAAGAATTTCTTAAAGGAAGTTTATCTGAAAATGCTGTAATTATTCCTGTTTCTGCTCAACAAGGAATAAACATTGATAAAATATTAGAAGAACTTTGTAAATTAGAAATTCCAAAAAGAGATGAAACAAGCGAACCTATTTTTTTAGTTGCAAGAAGTTTTGACATTAATAAGCCAGGAACTATAATCTCAAATTTAAAAGGGGGGGTATTAGGAGGAATTCTCAAAAAAGGTAAATTAAAAGTTGGAGATGAAATAGAAATCAAACCAGGATTAAATATTAAAAAAGCAAACCAGCAAACATATGAAACTTTAACAACAAAAATTCTTTCATTATATAAAGGAAGCGATTCTGTAAAAGAAGTTTCACCTGGAATAAGTATCTCAATTGAAACAGAACTTGACTCATTTCTAACAAAAACAGATTCATTAACAGGTTGCCTTGTATCTACAAAAGGAAAACTCCCAGAAATTAGTCATAACTTGAAAATAAAATCAAATTTATTTAAAGAGGTTTTAGGTACAGCAGAATCTCAAAAAGTTGAACCTCTAAAAACAAAAGAAATGTTAATGCTAAGCGTGAACACAACAATCACAGTCGGAACAGTTGAAAAAGTAAGCGACAATGAATTAGAATTATCTTTAAATATTCCAATTATTGCATTAAAAAAAGATAACGTAGGTATTGCAAGAAATATCAATAGACATTGGAGATTAATTGGTTTTGGAGAAATCTTGTAGTCATCTTTATAAACTAATTTCCATCTAATATAATATGAAAAAAGTATTGGTATTTATGATATTTGCAGTATCTTTATCTTTAATTCTTTTCCTACCAATAGTTAATGCACAAGAAACTGAAAATCCAGGTATAACTCCTGATTCACCCCTTTGGGGAATAGATAAAGCTTTTGAACAACTTTCACTTTTTCTGGCAACAAGCCCTGAAGCAAAATCAATAAAAGGATTAGAGATTGCTAGTGAAAGACTTGCAGAAATTAAAGTAATGATAGAAGAAGAAAAATTAAAAGCAGCAGGAAAGGCTCAAGAAGCTCATGGAAAAATCTTAATAAAAGTAGAAAAGAATATTGATAAAATAGAAGAAGATGATTCATTAGAGGAAATAGAAAAAATAATTGAAATTGAAAAAGAATTAGGAGAACACAATGAAGAGGTTGAACAAGTCTTTGGAGAATTAAAGATAAAAATTAAGATAGAGGGAGAATTAACTCAAGAACAAAAAGATTTAATTGATTCTATTTTAGAAAGTTTACAAGGACAAACAGGAGAGGTTGAAATAGAAATTAAAAACAAAAAAGATGAAACTAAAATAGAAATTAAGATAGAAACAGGAAAAAGCGATGAGGAAATTGAAATTGAAATTGAAAAACTTGAGGTTGGTGCAGGAATGCATACAAAAGTAAAAGCAGAGATTGTTGGTGACCAGTCTGAGGTTAAAATTGAAAAGGAATTTTCTACAACAACTACTGATAGAGCTGCAATTATACAAGAAATAATAAATAACTTTACTTTAGACAGAGAACTTGCTGATATTGCATTGAAGATTGAAACAGAAGATGATGAAGATGAAGAATTAGAAGAACAGTTTAAAGTTGATATAAAGGTTAAAGACGGAATTGCAAAGGTTAGAGTTAAATTAAAATTTGTCTTAAATACAACAGACAGAGAAGAAATCTTAAATGCTATTGTTGAAAAATCTCAATTAACAACAGCACAGATTGAAAATGTAGTGAAATTTAAAAATAAAGACGAGGAAGATGAAGAAGACGAGGAAGATGAAGAATTAGAAATAGAGGTTGAAATAGAAGATGAAGTTGCAAAGGTAGAAGTAGAACTTGGTGAAGAAGAATTTGAATTCACTTTAGAAACTACTGATAGAGAAACAATTATTTCTGAAATAATTGAAAGAACAGGTTTAACAAAAGAACAAATAGAAAATGTTATTGAGTTTGATATTGAAGGTGAAGAAGATGGAGAAGATGAAGACGAAGATGATGATGAGGAAGAAGTAGAAGAAGAAAATAATGAATCAGTCAATGAAGAAAATAATGAATCTGCTGAATAAGTACTATTTCTTAGAGCACAAGGTTCATTTTTGAGAAAATTATAAAGTAATCTTTATAAATGTCTTTTTCTTAAACAAAATATGAAAAAACACCTAGTGATATTGACAACGATTATTTTATTAATAATATCATTTACATTCGTTTCTGCGGCCATTGCACCCCTCACAATATATAAAACAAAAGCAAATTATAATAATTTAGTTCCAGTTGAATTATCCAAAGATAAATCAACTCTTGCTAGTTTCCCTGGAATAGGTGATGTATATTATAATGGAGAATTAGCATATCCTACAGAATTAAATCAAGGATATTTATTAGATAATAGAGGTGTTGGACCATATTCCGCATTTTTAGATATTACTTACGAAGAATATTCTCAACTTGAACAAAACCCTTCTATTACAGAATTGTTTAATAGCATATTAGATAATGATCCTTTTATTGAGATGTATGATTGTACTCAAGCAGATACTCATAGGGAAAAAGACAAAATTAATCAACTTATAGATGAAGGAAAATTGGAGGAAGAATGTGAATTAATAATAGAAACAGAAAAAGAAGAAACTCCAGAGTGGGTCCAAGACCAAATTGATAAAGGCACAATAGGAATTAAAGCTCAGAAAAGAGTTTTAACACAAACTCGGATTCAAGAGATAAAAAAAGTTCAAAACAGAATAAGGGCTTTTAATGGAACAGGAGAATGCCCTAATGAATGTACTTGTACTGGTTCTACAACAAAATGTGGGTTAAAAGGTGAAAGAACAATGACTATCACAGCAGGAAATTCTGGAAACACAATTGTTCAAGTTAAAGGAGTAAATGCTTCAACAAGTGTAACTTTATACAAATCAGAAGAAAAACTTTATGGTGTTTTTAATGGAGAAACAAAAAGAGTTATGACTCCAGAACAAGTTCAAGAAAAAATAAAAGCAAAAACAAATGCTAAATTAGATGAGCAAGAAATAACATTAGATGAAGATGGTAAATATAGAGTTAAAACTAAAAAACAATCTAGATTATTTTTTATGTTTAAAGTAAAAGAAAGGGTAAATGCAGAAGTAGATCCTGAAACAGGAGAAGTTCTTAAATTAAGAAATTCTTGGTGGGGATTCTTAGCTAAAGACATAAAAGAAGATTTTTTAGTTGGCGCAAGTTGCGGAACAGTTAACCCAGATAATGTAGACGAATGTTGTGTAAACAAAGGTTATGATGTTTGGAATGAAGAAGCACTTGAGTGTGTTTTTAGTGAATAATAACTACTATTTCTTAAAGCATACAAAACTTTAAATATTATTGAAAATCTGGACATCTATGAAACAAATCCTCCAATATTACTTTAATATAACTTATTTTAAAGGACATATGGCTCTCCAAATTAAATGCATTGAACCTATTAAAAAACAGCCTGAACCTATATATGGTGAACATGGTGTTCCTGATTTTAAGATATTAGATAAAAAGCCAGAAGAGAGAATTAAAGAAATTTTAAATATAGAAAAAAGATTATCAGAAGGACAAAGATACCTTATGAGTATAAAAGATGGAGGGTTATTTACAAAGATTGTTCCTAAAAAAACCATTAGCAGATTATGCAATATGTTAAATAAAAAACAAAAAAACATAACTTTCAAATTAGCAACATAATCTTATTATTTCAACTTATAAAATTCAGTATTTACCTTTGCAGTCCTATCTATTTTATCCATAATATATGCAGAAGCTAAAATTAAATCATACTTTTCAGAATATTTTGTTTCTAATTCAGGAATAATGGTTTTCCAATCTTCTGGATGAATCTTAATCTCTTGTTTTAATCCCCCCTCTTTTCCAATATTGGGATATCCTAATTCAATTTCATTAAACATAAAATTACCCAAGTGTTCAAACCTTTCTAAAATATTTTCAAGATTAACTTCCTCCTCTCTAAGCACAATCATAAAAAAGAGTAAAAAAGATTATTTATAATAATTTGTATACTAAATCTATAACAATATTTATAACCGCTCTTTCTTTTTTAACTGCCTATGGCAATGTATTCCCATTCTAAATTAAGCACATTTGAACAATGTCCATTAAAATATAAATACAGATATATTGAAAAAAAGAAACCTGATATTAAAAAAACAATTGAAGCGCATTTAGGAAGTGTTGTTCATAACACATTAGAATGGGTTTATCGACAAGTAAAACAAAATAATTCTCAAACAATAGAATCAATTATAAAATATTATTCTAGTAATTGGCAAGAAAATTATGCAGAGGACATCTTAATTGTAAAATCGCATTTAACAGAGAAAGATTATTTTAACATGGGAGTTGAATTTTTAGTTAGTTATTATAATAAGCACCACCCATTTAAAGATGGAACATTAGAATGTGAGAAAAAAATTTGGATAAATCTTGACGAACAAGGAGAATATAAAATATTAGGATTTATAGATAGATTAGTTTATAATTTTGAAACAAAAGAATATGAAGTTCATGATTATAAAACAGCAAACTCTCTTCCTACTCAAGAAAGAGTAGATACTGACAGGCAACTTGCATTATATTCTATAGCTATTAAAGAATTATTTGGACATGACAAAGAAGTTGTTTTAGTTTGGCATTATTTAGCCCATAATAAAAAAATTGAATCAAGAAGAACAAATGAACAATTACAACAACTCAAAAAAGATATTTTAATATTAATAGATGAAATAGAATCAACTCAAACTTTTCCTCATAATAAATCTATTTTATGTAATTGGTGTGAATTTAGACCTAGTTGTGAGGCTTGGAAAAAAGAAGAACAAAAACCTCTTGACATCTAAGATGATTAAATAATTCTTAAAAAGTTTTGAAAACCTAAAAAAACATATTAGATTACATATAAACTTTTAAACTAATTTATCATAATTTTTAAATGTCAATTTTACCAGATTATGTTGGGCCAAGTGCTTTTGGAATTAAAATGCCAGTAATTCAGCCAGGAGACAATATAGTTGAAATGGTTTATGATTCTTTATTAAAATGCAGAAATGATGATTTATTGGAAGACAATTCAATAGTTTGTATTACAGAATCTGTTGTGGCAAGAGCTCAAAAAAATTATGTAACTTTAAAAGATATTTCTCAAGACGTTAAAACAAAATTAAGTTTAAAGGAAAATTCCAAAATAGGAGTTTTGTTTCCTATTGCAAGCAGAAATAGATTTTCTTCTATTTTAAAAGGAATTGCTAAAGCAGTCCCAAATGGAGAAGTATATGTTCAATTTCCAGAAAAAACAGACGAAGTTGGAAATGAATTAATTGACCATCCTGCAACAGGAATGAATTATATTAAATTTTATAAAGAGATTATCAAAGAACAAGGAGCAAAACCCCATATTATAAGAAGCGACTCTCATAGTGGATTATACCATGACAATATTGAAGGGGTTATAATTTCATCAATTCATAGCAGAGAAAAAGATTTAAGAATAATTAGTGAATATATTGAAAATTGTTTGACTTTACAAGATTTATGCAATGAACAGCAAGATGGAAGAGGATGGTCTGAATGGGGATTATTAGGAAGTAATTTATCTTCAGAGGGAATATTAAAATTAGCTCCAAGAGATTCTGATAAAATCACAAGGCAAATTCAGAAAAAAGTTAGAAATGGTTTAGGAAGAAATGTAGAAGTTCTTGTTTATGGGGATGGAGCATATAAAGACCCAAGCACAGGAATCTATGAATTAGCAGACCCTGTTGTTGCATTTGGTTATACTCCTAACTTAGAAAATCCAAGAAAAGGAGTTAAATATAAATTTTTAGCAGATAAAGGAATTAGCCAAGGAAAAAGTAAAGAAGAAATAGAAAAAATGATTAAAGAAGAGGGTAAAAAAGCACATGAAATTCAAAGTAAATCTATGGAGGGAACAACCCCAAGACCTTTAAAAGATCTCGCAGGAAGTCTTGCAGATTTAGTCTCTGGTTCTGCAGATGCTGGAACCCCTTTAGTTATAATAAAGGGATTGTTGAATAATTAATTCTTGGAGGGTTTATTGGGGTTAGAAAAGAACAATCACTGCTTATCTTTATGATAAAATTCAAGGATTATTATTTTATCTTTGTTTTTCATATAAGAATAAGCAAGTCTAAAAGGTTTAATATATAATTCACGAGTGCCTTTCCGATCATGCATCATTGGTTTACCTATTTCTGGATTGGCTTTTATTTTTTGTATCTGTTTTATAATTTTTTCTTTTAGTAAGTTATCTTTGAGTTTAGAAAATGAGGTTTGAAATTTTGGATTAAAAGCCAATTTCACCATTTTTTCATTTCTTCAATGAAATCATCAAAATCCATCTGTTTAAACTCTCCTCTTTCATAGCTTTTCCATGCTTCTTCAGTTCTTTTAGCAAATTCCAAATCTTCTTCTAGATTTTTACTAAAATCATCTACTTTCTTAAGAATTATTTGATCTTTATTTTGCATTACAACTAATTTATCTCCTTCTATTAAATTTTTCCTCATTTCTTGAGGAATTACTACTTGACCCTTAGAACTTATTTTAGTTATACTGATATTTTCCATAGTAAGATTAGTCTTACATCCTATTTAAATGTTTTGATTATTCTCCCCTTCTAAAGGCCTTATGAAGGGTTAAACCCATCACAATAAATCTTAAAAACCCTTATTATATTGAAGGATTATGGTAAATGTTATAGAAAAGACACAAGAAGAAACAGATGGAGAAGAAAAGTATAATAAATTAGAGGGAATAACTAAAAAGGTAATAAAAGGAAGTACAATTACTCATTTCTTAAAACCAATATTTTTTCCAATCTATAAAGGTGAAAAGGCTCTTGCATTGGTGCATGTAAGTAAAAATTATATCTCACTAGATAATCAAGAGAGTTATGATGAAATAGTTTCTTTAGCAGAAGATTTTGAATTAGAGACTGAAAGGCAATGGACCATTCAAAAAAATTATAAAGAATAATTATTTATATTTAGAATTCTTAAGGACCTTATGGAGGTTAGAAACTTTTAAATATTTCCAAAAGCTAATAAGAAAATGAAAAAAGAGACACTTCTTATTATATTAGTTTCAGCAATTATATTAACAATTGTATTAGTTATTATACTTATTTTTAAAATTAAACTTGACAAAGCCACTTATATAGAAGGTGATGCTAACATACAAGAACAAATAGATAAACTATTTAATACTCATAATAATTGTACTGATGATATTTATAACTGCGATGATTTCACCACACAACAAGAAGCTCAGGATACATTTGAATTATGTGGAGGAACCAGTAATGATATTCATGGTTTAGATAGTGATAATGATGGTGTTGTTTGTGAGGGTTTGAGTTAAAGAGAAAGAAATTTAAGTGGGTTAGAAAGAAAAGTTAATTTTAGAACACATATATTTATTAATTGAATTTAATAGAAAAGTAAATGAGTTTTGAAGATATTTTAAAGCGAAATCCTAATTTAACGCTTAAAGATTTACAAGAACTTCAAAGAGATTATGATAATCGATTTATTGTTCAAAAAGGGTTCTCTGGTTTTGATAAGGTGAGACATACTTATGCTCATATGGGAAAATTGGTTGGAAGATTAGCAAGTTATATTCATGATATAGAAGAAAATGTAGAAAATGTTTCTAAAGAAGATATTAAAAACAAAGTAATTCCAGACTTATTAGTTTATTCTGCGTGGCTCGCTGAAGAATTTGAGGTTGATATGGAGAAAGCATATCTTACTAGATTTATTGGAAACTTAAAAAGGTTATATAGTGAAAAAGTTTCTCCAAGAGAACTTCAATCACTTGAGAATTGTGTGAATGAAAAACTTAATGTAAAGAAAAAGTAGCTTAGCAATTTTAAAGTAAATTAATCTCTCCCCCTTCTCCTTTTAGAAAAGATTTTAAGTGGGTTGGAAACATTTAAATACTATAGAACCCATAGTAACTATAGATAAAATGGAAATATCAACAATTCAACTGAGCAAAGAAACAAAAAAG
>Ga0222684_1000198_pt1 | contig 15467 bp, 15 predicted proteins | sample AntAcemetage1075_FD_181150 | JGI IMG/M metagenome (GOLD analysis project Ga0222684, IMG submission 181150) | Saline water microbial communities from Ace Lake, Antarctica - #1075 | ecosystem: Environmental > Aquatic > Non-marine Saline and Alkaline > Saline | place: Antarctica: Ace Lake...
GGCATCATAAGCTGCCTGTTCTTCCTCTTTCAGCTTGAAATGACCTTGCTCTTCATAGGGACCATCATTCTTTGTGCTACATTGGTGGCCGCCTATATCTTCAGGGAGCCGTCAATGTAAGAGAATCAAAGATATTAAACAGCAAAAAAAGAAAAATCCTTTTTTAAAAAAATTTTAATGCCAGAAAATCCAGACCTATACCTTTAAAGAGACCCTAAAGCCATATAAGATATATTGGCTCCAGGAATGGGGATCCAAACGTGTCAGGGATCAACACGTAACAGAACGTGAGACATATGAATGGAGAGGGTGACCTATGGTGATTGAGAGAAAACAGTCTTTTGAGGAGCTCTTATGGAAGAGGAAACAGCAATAGAACAGATTCGAAAGATCAAAGGACCTTCTCAAGAACAGCAGAAAGCGATCATTGCGTTATCTCTGACTGTATCGCTTTTAATTTCCGCTGTATGCTTAAGCGTTGGAATAACGACGGTCTTCCCGCACATATTTTATGTTCCCATCATCCTTGCCGCCTATTGGTACCCCCAAAAAGGCATCCTCTTCTCAGTAGGCACCGGTGCTGCTTATCTTCTTGAGGTCGCGATCTTCTCCGCAGGATCCCCGGTCTTACTCTTTTCAGCGCTGATCCGGGCGGTTGTCTTTATTGATATCGGTGTTGTTATTTCACTCCTGCGCCGAGAAGGCGAAGAATATCGTGGTCTTGCTAACCGTGCCATAAAGGAACTTGATAGTGAGCGGGAACGATATGAGGCTGTTGTTGAGACCCAGACTGAATTCATCTGCCGTTTTCTGCCAGACGGAACGACCACCTTTGCCAATCAAGCGTACTGCAAGTATTTCGGAAAAAAACAGGACGAAATCATTGGAAATATTTGCAAACCTAACATCCATCCTGACGACCGCAAAGAAGTACAACAATTATTTTCTGTTCTCACGCCGGAACATCCGATTGGCTCGATCGAACACCGGATTATCATGCAGGATGGCTCTGTTCGCTGGCAACAGTGGGTAGATCAGGGTATCTTTGACAACACGGGTCACCTGAAAGAATACCAGTCCGTAGGCAGGGACATAACAAAACATAAAGAGGCGGAGACTGCACAAAAAAAGAGTGATGAGAAGTTCAGGAGTGTGGCTGAAAACTCCTCAGACCTGTTGGTGCTACGCAATTCCAATGGAGAAGCAACCTTTGTCTCACCTTCAGTCAGAAAAATTCTGGGCTATGAACCAGAAGAGTTTCTTACACTCAGGCCGCACGATTTTTTCCCTCCTAAGCAGTATGCGACCTACCGCCTTGAATTTGATGCGATTATCAGAAGCGGTCATCAGGTGAGAAACCTAGAACTTCGCTGTCAGAGAAAAGATGGAACAGAAGCCATCATCATCTACACTGGAGATCCCATCATCGAAGACGGAGTCATCACGGGCTATCAGGCCGTCGGCAAAGATGTAACCCAAGAACGAAAAGACCAGCAGGCACTGGAACAATCCGAGAAGAAGTACCGCGACATCGTTGAGACAGCAAGTGAAGGCGTCTGCACCTTTGACGAAGCGTTTAGAATCACTTACGCCAATGAAAAATTCAACATGATCTTTGGCTACCCTCCGGGTGAGGCACTGGGTAAACATATTTCGGACCTCTTCTTTGTAGAAAATGCAGATGTGGTCGAAGAGATCATCGCCAAACGAAGACGGGATGAAAACTCAGGGACTCAGTCTCGTAATAAGACAAAGGATGGAAGGGAAATCTGGACAGAAGCCAACTCTCGGTCATGGTTTAGCTCTGACGGTCTATTTACTGGCATGATCACACTGGTTACCGATATCACCGAAAAAAAAGAAGCCGAGGAAGCTCTTCGTGAGAGTGAACAGCGGATCCGCATTCTCTTAAGCAATCTGGTCGGGATGGCCTACGTCTGCTCAGCAGAAACAGGACATCCTATGACGTTTGTAAGCAATGGTGCACGAGATTTGACTGGATATGAACCGGAAGATCTTACCAAAAACCATCGTATTTGCTATGATAATCTTGTGAACCCTGACGACCGTGAAGAAGTCTTTTCGGAGATACAACGGGCTATCAATAAGCATCGGCCCTTCCACATCCAGTATCGTATCATTACCAAGACAAAAATTGAGCGCTGGGTCTTCGAACAGGGCAGGGGAACCTATGACGAAGAAGGTATCCTGCAAACCATTGAAGGATATATCACTGACATTACCGGAAAGGTGCAGGCAGAGATTGAGCTAAAACGATCTCTTGAGGAGAAAACAGTCCTCTTGCAGGAAGTTCACCATCGGGTTAAAAATAATCTTGCTATTATTGTGGGCCTTATCAGCATGCAGATGGAGAAGGTAGAAGATCCAGCAACACAGGTCTATCTGTTGGATACTGAGAACCGCATTATGGCACTTGCCAATGTTCATGAAGCTGTCTACCTGTCAAAAGATGTCGCTGCTATCAATATGACAGATCATATCGAGAATATGGGCGGTTATATTCTGGCATCCAGTGTTCACAATCATGAATGCACCCTAAACGTCCAAAAGACAGACTGCCAAGCCAGTCTGCAAACTGCAATACCTGTCAGCCTAATCCTCAACGAGATGTTCACCAATTCCCTCAAACACGCCTTTGTGGGCAGAGATAATGGGTCAATCACCATTGGCTTTGAATGCACAGGCGAGAACAATATCCTGACCTATAATGACGATGGTGTGGGGATGGACAAATCCTTTGATATTGCATCAACAAAATCGTTGGGAATCAGTCTCATTCACCGACTGGCAACTGCCCAACTCAAAGGAACGATCGAACATTCCAACAATAACGGCACGAAATGGGTTATAACGTTTCCAAAAGAGGAATGACCAGATCATTTAGAGTTCTCTCTCCCTCATGAGGTGCAATCCCTCAAAATTTGTATTTTTTGCGCCTTCCTGACATATTATTATATATTTGGGAAACATGTAGCATTCATTACTGATGTTGGTGCCTGACACACTCGATCCGTCTCGCTGCAAATCCGCCAGGATAAAAATGGTCAGTACACAGATCGCAGGACGTGGTGTTGGTGATCACCGGATTCTTGCTGCAATGAAGGCGGTTCCCCGGCATCTTTTTGTTCCGGAAGAGCTGAAAGCCTCTGCCTATGCTGACCGTCCGCTTCCCATCGGTCACGGGGCGACTATCTCCCAACCCTACATCGTTGGGCTGATGACAAATCTTCTCAGCATTACACCCGGCGACCGGGTGCTTGAAATTGGCACAGGATCGGGTTATCAGGCAGCACTTCTTGGAGTTCTCGCTGGTGAAGTGATCTCATTTGAACGGATTGCCGATCTTGCCGCAACTGCCAGAGAAAACCTCTCTCTGATAGATATTACCAATGTCACCGTTATTGAGGGTGACGGAACAGCACATCTCGGGGATTACGGCACCTTTGATGCGATTCTTATAACCGCCGCTTCCCCTATCCTGCCTGATTACCTACGCAAAAACCTGCGTCCGGACGGAAGATGCGTCGTTCCAGTAGGCAGTCCTGATTCACAGATTCTGGTACGGATGAAAAAAAGGGGAGGACAATTCTTAATAACCCACCATGGAGGGGTCCGTTTTGTCCCTTTAATCGGTGAAAAAGCATGGAATGCAGACAACTCATGATCACATAATTTCAGATCTCAGGACCCCAAAACGAACCTCCACACGATCTTTTATCTCGCCTGAATAACAAACTGGTACAGAACCATTTAAGGTGGAGAGGATTGCTGAAAGTGATGAAATATATTATTGTTACAGGAGGAGTAATGAGTGGTCTCGGCAAGGGGATCACAACAGCATCGATCGGGCGACTCCTCAAAAACCGGGGATACCGGGTCACCGCAGTAAAGATCGATCCGTACCTCAATATTGACGCAGGCACCATGAATCCCGGACAGCATGGCGAAGTTTTCGTGCTTAAGGACGGCGGTGAAGTTGATCTGGATCTGGGAAACTACGAACGATTTCTCGACATTTCCCTGACCAGCGAGCATAACCTGACAACAGGTAAGGTCTATAAATCAGTCATCGACAAAGAACGTCGGGGAGATTTCCTTGGGGGAACCGTTCAGATCATTCCACATATTACCGACGAGATCAAGGCATCCATCAAAAATGCGTCATTAGATCCACTTGAAGACAATAAGATCGCAGATGTCTGCCTTGTTGAGGTAGGTGGAACCGTTGGTGATATTGAGAGCATGCCTTTCTTAGAGGCTGTTCGTCAGATGCAGGGAGAACTTCCACATGAAGATATGGCACTGGTACATGTCACTCTTGTCCCGGCAGATAATATGGGCGATCACAAGACGAAACCCACCCAGCATTCAGTCAAGGCGCTCCGTGAACTTGGTGTCCACCCGAACTTCATTGTGGGAAGAAGCGAGATTACAATGAGTACTTCCACTAAAAAGAAGATCTCAGCCTTCTGTGACGTGCCACCAAAGGCAGTTATTTCAGCTGCAACGGCCCCAGACATCTACCAGGTACCAATGGAACTTGAAAAGGAAGGTCTCGCCAATGTTCTCCTTGAACATCTGAAACTCAAAAAACGTGATGCAGACACCTCATGGTATCAGACCGTTACAAACGAATATACTCACAGGACTTCTATTGCAATTATTAGTAAATACGGCATTGAGGATGTTTACATCTCGATCAAAGAAGCACTCAAACACGCCGGACGCTCTCTTTCTACAGAAGTTGACATCAAATGGCTGGACGCTGAGACATTCGAGTCTGAAGATCTGGCTGATGTAGATGGAATTCTCGTGCCGGGCGGATTCGGACAACGCGGCATTGAAGGAAAAATCCGTGCCATCGAATACGCACGTGAGAACAAAATTCCGTACCTCGGCCTGTGCCTCGGATTTCAGCTGGCGGCAATCGAATTTTGCCGCCATGTGCTTGGATGGGAAGATGCAACCAGCGAAGAGATAGGAGAGGGCCGGCACGTTATAGCGATTCTTCCTGAACAGGAAGACGTTGAGGGGCTTGGTGGCACCATGCGTCTGGGAGACTGCACTCTTGATATCAGCAAAGGGACAACCATTTACGATCTATATCAGAACACAAAGATTACCGAACGTCACCGGCATAGGTATGAGGTCAATCCTAAATATATTGATGAAATCGAGAAAGCTGGCCTGCATTTCACGGGCCGTTGTGGCAACCGGATGGAATCCCTTGAACTAAACGGTGAGAGGTTTTTCATGGCAACTCAATTCCACCCTGAGTTTAAGTCCACCCCAACTCACCCCTCTCCACCGTATGTAGGATTTGTTCGTGCAGCAAGGGATTATCGGAACAGAGCCGCCTGAACACCTTAAAAAGCGTCAATTAATTAAAAGGAACGAAAACATGGTAAACGTTGAGAAATTTATTGAAGCCGCAATACAGCAGATCAAAGATCAGGTGGGCAAAGAAAAAGTCGTCATGGCACTATCAGGCGGCGTCGACAGTTCAGTCTGCGCAGAGCTTGCACGCAGGGCAATCGGCCACAATCTCATGTCCATTTATGTGGATACCGGACTGATGCGCAAGGGTGAGACCGATAGGATCTGCGAACTCTTTGCAGACCTAAACCTCCAAGTCGTTCATGCCGCCGATGAATTTTTTGAAGCACTTATAGGAGTTACTGACCCTGAAGAGAAACGCAAAATTATTGGCGAAAAATTTGTCCGGATCTTTGAACGTGAATCAAAAATATCCGGGGCATCATATCTGCTACAGGGAACCATCTATCCGGACGTCATTGAGTCCGAAGGCGGGATTAAAAGCCACCACAATGTTGGTGGTATGCCGAATGATATCAGATTTAAAGGAGTTATCGAACCGCTTATCGATCTCTACAAAGATGAGGTTCGCGAATTGGCAGAAGGTCTGGATCTCCCAAGAGAAATCGCCCATCGGATGCCTTTCCCGGGTCCGGGGCTTGCCGTGCGTTGCATCGGTGAAGTCACACCCGAAAAAATCGCAATCGTCCGTGAGGCAAATGCCATCGCTGAGGAAATTCTTGTCGAAGAATTTCGCCCCTGGCAATGTTTCGCTGCTGTCATTGGACTGGGTACCGGCGTCAAGGGAGATGTTCGTCTCCATGGATGGATCATCGCAGTGCGTGCTGTTCATTCCCGTGATGCCATGACCGCGGACCCACTTGAACTTCCGTGGAAAGCACTCCATAAACTTTCATCACGGATTACTGCAGAGATTCCCGGTGTCGCACGCGTCGTCTACGACATAACTCCTAAACCCCCCGCAACTATCGAATATGAGTGAACATATCACAATAAAATATTAAATAAACTGAGTGAAAACACATGGTGTCAGACTACAAGCAATTAAACGAAGACTATCTGATGCGGATCTTTTCCCGTGACCTGATGGTTGTAAAGGGCCAAGGGTCAAAGGTCTGGGACGAGAACGGCAAGGAATATCTCGACTGTGTCGCAGGCATCGCTGTCTGCTCCACCGGTCACTGTCACCCTCTTGTCGTAAAGGCGATATGTGAACAGGCCAAAAACCTCATTCACATCTCAAACCTGTATTATGTTCCCGGCCAGGGAGAACTTGGAAAACGCCTAGTTGAGCATACCGGCCTTACCGGCGGAAGAGCATTCTTTGCAAACTCCGGGACTGAGGCAAACGAGGCAGCAATCAAACTGGCACGGGTCCGGACCGGCAAGTCACACTTCATCTCGTTTCAGGAGGGGTTCCACGGACGTTCAAGCGGTGCCCTTGCCCTGACGCACAAAGTCAACTACCGTCAGCCATTCGCTCCTCTCCAGCCGGAGTGCACCTTTGTCCCATACGGTGACGAAGAAGCCGTAAAAGAAGCAATCCGCCCGGATACCGCCGCCATAGTACTGGAAGGTGTGCAGGGAGAGGCCGGAGTTATTCCTTCACGAAAGGGATTTTTAACTGCGATACGTGAGATCTGTGACGATACCGGATGCTGGATGATCATGGATGAGATTCAGACCGGTATCGGCAGAACCGGGAAATGGTTCTCGTACGAACATGAGAACATCCTTCCTGATGTCGTCTCCATGGCAAAAGGAATGGGCAGCGGATTTCCTATGGGCGCAATTGTCGCACGCGAAGGGCTTGAATTCCTGCCCGGCGAGCATGGTGGCACATTCAATGGCGGACCACTTGCCTGTGCGGCGTGTGACGCCACCCTGACAGTCGTTGAATCGGTCATCTCAGATGTCGAACGGAAAGGACAGCGCTTCAAAGACGCAATAAACGCTGAGAATATCCGGCAGATCGGCCTCATGATTGGTGTGCCGGTACCAGAAGGCACCTGCACCGATATTCAGAAAGAGTGTCAGAAGAACGGGGTGCTCGTAAACTGTGCAAGTGGTAGCATCCGCCTTGTTCCGCCTCTGATTATTACAGACGACGAGATTAACTTCGCCGCCGGAGTGCTCAATGAAGCACTTGGTTCGAGATAACTATGCTGAAGGCGGTTACGTCTTCGCATCTTCAGCACGGCGGGCAGCGCAGGAGGCAGGATATGAAAATCCTGCCAACCTTGCCTCCAATGAAAATCCTTTTGCTCCTTCTGAGTCTGTCATTACTGCCGGGCTAGATGCCCTTCATTCAGCCAATCGTTATCCTGATGAGACCTGTGCGTTGCTGAAACAGACGCTTAAGGATGTCCACGGTGACTTTACCTTCGTAACCGGCACAGGTATGGATGGCGTCATTGAAACCTGTCTTCGGGTGTTGTTGTCAGCAGGAGATACGGTTGTCATCTCGACACCGACCTTCTCATTCTATAAACTCGCAGTTGAGGCACAGGGTGGAAACGTCATCACCGTCCAAAGAGAACAGGATTTCTCAGTTGACCTTAAACACTTTATCTCCGCTGCAAAGGATGCAAAAATATCATTCCTCTGCTCGCCCAACAATCCCACTGGCACACTGACTCTACCCGATGATGTGGCAACCATTCTCGGGTCCATTAACGGAGTACTCTTTCTAGACAATGCCTACGTGGAGTTTGCGAAGACAGATTATACAGCCCTTCTGGAAGAGTTCGACAATCTGATTATCGGTCGGACCATGTCTAAATGTTATGGTCTTGCAGGCCTCCGGGTTGGCTATGCCTTCGTGCCGAAATGGTTTGAGCCATATTATACCCGAGCTCAGACACCGTTTGCCATAAACCAAGTTTCTGAAGCATCAGCAATCGCTTCACTGCAGGATACTGCATCGGCCACGAAGTATTGTGAGCATGTCACTCTTTGGCGCAGACGTTTTGCTGAAGACTTACCATTTCCTACCCTGCCAAGTGGAGCTAATTATGTTCTGGTTGATGTTAACCTAAAAAGCGGTGACGAGGTTACAATGGCATTGGCACAGCAGGGTGTTATTGTGCGATCCTGTTCAGGTTTTCCGGGGCTTGAGGATCATTATATCAGGGTCTGCGTAGGCACTGACGATGAAAATCAGCAATTCTTAAAGGCGATGAAAACATTATGATGTGGACACTTTCCGGGACGCCGGGCACCGGAAAATCAACAATCGCACAGATTCTCAGAGCACAGGGGTTCACCATCACATCACAGGCAGAGACAACTGCTGACTATATTACCGGCAGCGACCCTGACCGCGATACGCTTGAAGTCGATGAGGAAGCGTGGTGCAGAGAATTTGTTCCAGTTGACGGAGGAATTGAGGGGCATCTGACTCATTTGCTTCCCGCAAATAAAGTGATACTCCTTCGCTGCCGTCCGGACATTCTGGCCAAGCGCCTGCGTGATCGAGGGTACGCTGAGGAAAAGGTGCTCGAAAATGTTGAGGCTGAGGCACTGGATGTCATTCTCGTTGAAACACTGGAAGTTCATAATCCCGAAGAAATCCTCGAACTTGATACCACCTCTTCCCCACCAGAAGAATGTGCCAAAGCAATCACGGACTTTATTGCAGGGAAACGACAACCAGCACATGGAATCACCGACTGGTCTGTATTCCTTGGAGAATTAGTATGACGCTTGACAGCTTCCGCCCAAAAAGTGTGGCATGGTTTCGTCCCTTTGCAATAGGTGCCGGAAAAATCGGACTGACACCTGATGCCTGCACCATTATTGCGTTTATCGCTGCCATTCTTGCCGGCGTGGCTTTTTATTATAGTGAGGTTCTTCTAGGTGCACTACTTGTCTTCCTGAATGCATTTTTCGATGCTATCGACGGGGCACTGGCGCGCGAAATAGGCGTTGCCGGCCCATACGGAGATTTCCTTGACCATGTGCTGGACCGGTATGCTGATGTCTTTATTATCTGCGGTATCTTTGCCGGACCGCTTGCACCATGGCCGGTTGGTGTTTTTGCCCTGACCGGTGTACTGCTTGCCTCATATCTCGGAACACAGGCACAGGCAATCGGAGTCGGACGTTTTTATGGCGGTTTACTTGGCCGTGCAGACCGCCTAGTCCTTTTAATTGTAGTGGGGATTCTTTCGTTCTTTATTCCGCAGATGATTGCTGGGATGTTCCTGATGGGCTGGTTACTGGTTCTCTTCGGGATTCTTGGGCACATCACCGCAATCCAGCGGTTTGTCCATGTCATTCATGAGCTCAAACAAAGGGAGGAAGAGTCCTGACAGAAGAATCTAAACCCGAAATCTCTCTGCAACAGGTCTCGACATGGGATCTGCATGAGATTGCCGACCTGTACCGCGCCGGAGGATGGTGGCAGGAAAAATGGAATGAATCTGACCTTCAGTCACTCATCTCGGGTAGTTTTTCCTTTGTAGTAGCATCCGATACAACGACCCAAAAAGCAGTTGGTATGGGAAGAGCTATCTCAGATGGTATTTCAGATGCCTATCTACAGGATGTAGCGGTTCTTTCACCATACCGCAATCAGGGCATTGGGCAGAAAATTGTCGAAAAATTAGTCGAGATCTGTCAAAACTCCGGTATCGACTGGATTGGTCTTGTCGCCCAGCCGGGGACTTTTTCACTCTATCATCGGTGCGGGTTTCAGATGATGGAAAACCATACCGCAATGAAATATGAAAAAATGAGATGAGACGATGATCTGCTGTAAAGACTTTCGGCCAATCACTCTTGCTGATCAGGATTTTTTCAGGGAATTTTTTCAGAAGTATCCGCAGGTGCATAGTGATAACACGTTCATCAATATCGTCTGCTGGAATCATTATGCAAGTTACACCTATGCAGAATGTGACGGTTCAGTCGTAATCACGAGCACAATTGAGGGAGAGCACTCCCTTCGGGGACCAATAGGTCCGTTCAATCCGGATCTTCTGGACAAGGTGCTTCGACTCGCAGCAAAAGATGGTGGTGAGCGGGCCTACTATATTTTTGACGAAGAAACAAAGAACGCCATCGAATCAAAATATCCGGACATACTCATAACAGAGGACCGTGATTTCTTCGACTATGTCTACCGGACAGAAGAACTTGCCAACCTGAAAGGGAAAACCTTTCTTACCATACGAAAACATCTCAACCGTTTCAGGAAAAAATGCAGTTATGTCGTTGAGGAAGTAACGCCTGAAAAGCTCGGAGAACTGGAGGAATTTCTTGTTAAATGGTGTAAGTGGCGAGAGTGTCAGGAAAATCGTGTCCTTGGAGAGGAAAAATGTGCTACTCTCTTCGCCCTCAAACATTATGAAGAACTTGGACTTTCCGGGAGACTGCTTCGGGTCAAAGGATCAATTTCTGCCGTTGCCATCTTTGATGAACTCAACCCATCAACCGCCCTTGTGCACTTTGAAAAAGGTCTGCCGGACTGTCAGGGCATTTATAAGGGCATCAATTATGAGACGGCTCAGATCCTTCTCGGCACCTATGAATATATCAACCGGGAATCAGATGTCGGATAGGCAGGTCTTCGTGAAGCAAAGATGCGGTATCATCCGGATCATTTCGCAAAAGTCTGGTATATTACAAGAGAAGAATTACAGGCAAAATTTTAATCTTTTTCCGGATCTGCCTTTTTCTCGGCGCAGAACAGTCGGAAGTCATGCCTGATCCCTTCTGAACCGGCCTGGGCTTCGAGATACTCAATGAGCAGGCGAATCTGAGCGACAGTCTCACTCTTCAGCTCATGCTCCATCAGGCAGGCATCCTCATCAGCTACGTCCTCCGGCACATTAATGATACAGAACAGACGCTTCAGGGTATCATGCCGGTCCCGTATATTCTGGGCAATGACTCTCCCTTCCTCAGTAAGTACCACCCCCTCGTATTTCCGGTACGTCACAAAACCGAGTCCGTCAAGTTTGTTAAACATCTCGACGACACTCGGCGGACTAACCCCAATGCGGCGGGAAACACCTGCGTTTCGGGCATATCCTTTCAGGAGACTTTCGTCAAGAATTGCCTCGAGGTAGTCCTCAGTTTTTCTGCTTAGGTTCGACACGTTCTATCAGTAACAATACTTAGGACTTCAAGCAGTTAATCTGTTTCACCTTAGACCCGGCAGAAGGGATGATAAAATGGCATCAGAATCTGATCCGGTTTTGAGCCGGACGGCGGATGCCCTGGGCCAAGCGCCATCTCAGGAGAAACGGCTGTCTGAGACGTTTGCCCGGTCTTTTTGGGGAAATATCTACGACCGGGCCCCCAATCTGAATGTAATAGATGAAGGATTTAAGATCTTTGTAATCGTATTTATCGGGCCTTTCTTTTTCTTTGGCACTGAGTTCAGTACCCACTTTATACCCCTTACTTTTACTGAGAAACGACACGCCACCAGTGCTCCGGTCAGACAGAACCGATACACATTGAAAGAATGAACGACAACCACTCACAGTCTAGGGCCCTGCCACCAGGCATGACGGAGACCAAAAATCCATGACAGCAATACATATTCTTGACCTCATCTTTTTTGATATCTATCAGATCATCCTTTTTCTGAATCTGCTGATTATCATCGGTGTTGTCTTTTGTGAACGCAGGAATCCCTCGAAAGCGATGGTCTGGATTCTTGCTCTGGTCTTCCTTCCGTTTCTTGGTTTTTTCATCTACCTGATCTTCGGCCAGAACATCAGGAAGAAGAAGAAATCCCGGATAAAAGCAGAGGACGATGCTCACCTTCAGGAAATATTTGCCAGCCAGATTCACATGCTCAGCAATCCTGAGACAATCCAAAACCCGCTGATCCGGCGATTCCGTGACATGATTATCATGGAAAGCCGGAATCCGGGTTCCTTTCTGCACGGGCACAACGACGTAAAGGTCTACGCCGACGGGCATGAAAAATTCGCCGACCTCCTGACTGCTATCGCCGGTGCGACAGATCACGTCCACCTGGAATATTACATCATCAGAGACGACGACCTCGGAAGAAAGGTACTCGCTGCCCTTACCGAAAAAGCAGAACAGGGCCTTGAGGTAAAACTCCTGTGCGACGGACTGGGGTGTCAGAAACTCGGAAAGGATTTCTTCTCTGCATTCAAAGATGCCGGCGGAGAACTTGCGTTCTTCTTCCCCTCGATTATTCCGTATGTCAGTCTCCGCATCAATTATCGCAACCACCGGAAAATTGCCGTGATCGACGGCATCTGTGGATTTGTCGGCGGGTATAATATCGGGACAGAATATCTGGGAGAAGGCCCCCTGGGATACTGGCGTGACGCTGCGATACGCATTATCGGTGACGGAGTAATCACTCTCCAGATCCGGTTTATGATGGACTGGAACTTTGCGGCGGGTGAAACCAATACGCTTGAGGAACGGCATATCCCAAACAGAGAAAACTACGAAGACCCTTCCACCTGCACCACGTTCCTGCAAATCGTCTCATCCGGCCCTGATTCGCAGTGGGAACGGATAAAGAAGGGATATTTCAAGATGATAACCGAGGCAAAAGAGTCCATCTACATCCAGACGCCGTATTTCGTTCCCGACGAGAGCATTCTTGAAGCGCTGAAAGTCGCAGCGCTCTCCGGGATTGACGTGCGTATCATGATCCCCTGCAAACCGGACCATCCCTTTGTGTACTGGGTCAGTTACTCCTATGCCGGTGAACTCATCGAGGCGGGAGCACGTATCTTCAAATATGACCGGGGATTCATCCATGCGAAGACGGTTGTAATCGACAGCATTGTCACCTCAGTAGGCAGTGCAAACTGGGACCTGCGCAGTTTTTCCACCAACTTTGAGACAAACGCCTTTGTCTACGACCCGGATATCGGGAAAACCTTCCATGATCTCTTCCGTTCCGACTTAAACGACTGCTCTGAGGTTACGTCTGAGGTTTATGCCGCCCGCAGTCTTCTGATAAAGGTGAAAGAGGGTATTTCACGTCTGTTTGCCCCCCTCACATAACTATAGTGGCGAACGTTTGGCACTATATGAAGAAAAACAGATGTTCTTAGCAGTCTGTTTTTCGACTCTATTTTCCTCATGCCAAAGCGATGAAGATGAGCCCGAATGCGATGAGGAGCAGGCCACAGGCAGCAAGGACACGCCGGTACCACTTTTCATTCAGGATAAACCGGCCACGATGAATGCCACATGAGACCAGTGTGAGCCATCCCAAGTCTGCCGCCCAGTGGCCGGTGATAAACGCAATCACCATGAAAGCTCCGCCCTCAAAAGCACTGATCAGAAGAGCACTGCCCACAGTAAACCACCAGATCCAGAAATAGGGATTTGAGATACTCGTCACAATCCCGGCAAGAACCGGCCCCCGGCCCTTTGCCTGCGAATCTGAGAAGGTAATGCCGGCGGTTCTGGATTCCACGAGGGTCAGTATGCCAAACAGAACAAGGGCAACGCCTCCAATGATAAAGATCAGTGAGGACCAGGCGCCCACGAGTGAATAAATCCCGGTGACAATCAGAAGAACCATGCCAACTTCTGTCAGGATATGCCCGAACGCAACCCGGGGCCCCATACTCCATCCCCCTTTTACCGATGCGTTGATGGTCGCAACAAGAGTCGGGCCGGGAGCTAACGCGCCAGTCAGGCCGATCATAAACCCCAGCAGAAGCATTCCTGCAAGATCAGCAATCATGAAAACCTCATAATAACGGGTCTCTTCCTCTCAGTGTGTGCCGGTCAGTGTGTGCCGGTCAGTGTGTGTAAAATCCGTTCAGTAAGCGCAAGTGCTCCCTCAGTTCCGCAGAGGGGACGGTGCTGGATAACACTGCCACTTCGAAGCGGGAATGTGATGCCCACAAAAGAGGTCTCCGGCGCCATCGCCTGCTCAAATGATGAGCCGAGAATCAGGTCCGGCGTTTCCTGATTCAGCATCTCCCGGACAGCCCTCAGACCCGGCCTTTCGCCGGACGCCGGGTCACGAAGAGCAGAACAGATAATCTCTGCATCAAGATACTCCGACAAAAGCTCAGTCGCATAACCCGCGTATGCTGTGGTTGCAAAAATCCCGACAGCCGGAGGGTCATGCCGCCGGAGATACCGGTCACACTCCTTGATAATAATCTCTTCAGTCGCCGCGTATTCGTCAAAAAGGAGAGACACATTTGCATCAGGAAACTGCCGGGCAAGATCTGAGAATGCCGCTTCCATAGCACTCATACCCAGCAGAGAGCCCCTTTCTGTCCCGATGCCGGATGCAAACGCCGGGTTTACCGAGAGTGTGTAATCCGCCGCCCGGTTCAGAGTATCCAGTGTACCCCCGGAACAAAGAGCAGCAACCGGGATCTCTGCCATCGCCAGAAGGCGCTGTGCCTCCGTCAGATTCCCCGGCGAGAAACGGTCAACAGAGCAGAGACCATCTATATTCACACCCTCTGCCGGTTCACAGGCTCTGTTCTCCCGAGAACAGACGGCGGCAATCATCTGCCGGTATCCGGTACTCATATCCCCGCAGTACCCCGGAGCGTCTACACAGATGGCACCCTCCGGCAGAAAACCAGAGTAATCCTCAGCCAGAAGTGCCGGGACACAGGAATTTATCACCACAATAGTCTCATAGAGTGACGAAACGCTCTCAACAACCTCCCTGAGCCGGGACGCGGTGCCGAATACCACCTCTTCTTCCGTCAGATAGGTACAGTGAATCGTCGCCGGAACCGCATACTCCACATAATACGAACAGCCACTTGAGGCATTGAGCACCACACCGACGTCAGAAAATCCTGCCGCCGCACTCACAGCGCCGGTCACCGCACAGGGCCAGAGATCAACCCCCTGACAGTGACTCTTCTGAGAAGTCAGAGAAAACGCCTCCATTCCCTCAGCATCTGCCTGATACCCGTGCTGCCGACAGGAGTCGTAAACGGTACCGGGATAGGTACGCCGGAAGCAGCCAGAGTAATCCCGAAATACTCTTCAAGCTCAGCAAACAGCTCATCCGTTGCATTCTGAAATCCAAATGAATCAAACGCAATCGAAAGCCCCTTCAGATCGTCAAAAGATGCAATAATCGCCGCCTGATAATCAGATTCTGCTGCCAT
>Ga0222684_1000209_pt1 | contig 15138 bp, 15 predicted proteins | sample AntAcemetage1075_FD_181150 | JGI IMG/M metagenome (GOLD analysis project Ga0222684, IMG submission 181150) | Saline water microbial communities from Ace Lake, Antarctica - #1075 | ecosystem: Environmental > Aquatic > Non-marine Saline and Alkaline > Saline | place: Antarctica: Ace Lake...
TGGGACCGAATTTGATATCATGGCCGCGAAGCACTTTGAGGAACAGGTCATCGGCACCGGCTGTTCGGGGTATTTCGGGGATGCGGCATGGCGTTTCGATGCCACATGGACCTTCACCGATGAAGAAAGCAACGAGAACAACTTCCTGTCTCTCGTCGCCAATACAGATTATTCCTGGGTCTGGTGGGATAAGAATTTCTACGGATTCGTGGAGGTATTTTACAACGGCCTGGGTGATGATAACTACTTTGAATCTATCATGAACAACGGTATTATAGAACGTCTCGACCGCGGGGAGCTATTCACACTGGGCCGCTATTACCTTGGCGGGCAGATCAGGATGGAGGCGCATCCTCTGGTCAACATCTTCTTTACCGTTATCAATAACATGAATGATCCGTCAGGCATACTTCAGCCACGCCTTACATGGGATATCACTCAGGATCTCCAGCTTACCTGTGGCGGGAATATATTCTACGGGGGACGGGGCACAGAATATGGCGGCTTCAAAATGTCACCTTCCGAGATCCTGATTAAAACGCCCGACAGTGCCTATATGTGGCTTGCCTGGTACTTTTAGATTTCGGCATAAAATTGAGAGAAACGATATGAAGGTACTTGGAATCATTATTTTTCTGGTTATCGTCACATGCATTGTGTTGTACGCGGAGAATCCTGTTTCATTCGACGAGGCCCGGTGGCGAAAGGATGTGGAAAATCAGAGCACCGAAAAGCTGTACGCGCCCCATTTTGCTCATGGAAAATACTTTAACCCCTGGATGCCTCAGAAGCAGGGAAAGGTCCGGCAATTTCTCAGATGGAGATTCTCGAGAAAAAGCTACTATACCGATGAGGAAAAAACTCGCAGGCCAAAGGTCATATCCCGGTTACGTGAGCGGATCGATGCCCTCTCGAATGAGAAAGATTTTATTGCGTGGATCGGTCATAGCACTTTTCTTATGCGTCTTCAGGGGGAATACTGGCTCACGGACCCCATGTTTTCCAAACGGGCATTGTTTCCGAAAAGAGTGACTCCGCCCGCATTCACGGTGGATGACCTGAGAGAACTTACGGATACAGTGAATGTGATTATTTCCCATAATCACTATGATCACCTGGATGTCAAAAGTATTCGTTCCCTGCCCGACAAGTCACGCGTGTTTGTGCCGCGTGGTCTCAAACAGTATGTATCGTCTCTTCACGACGGCGTTGTTACGGAACTTGACTGGTGGGAAAGTGTTGATCTTCCCGGTGGCACCAGACTGGTGTGTCTGCCCGCGCAGCACTGGTCACGGAGGATAGGGCAACCTGTCAACAGTACCCTGTGGGCAAGCTTTATGGTGATTACGCCGGACGCCTCGGTTTACTATGGCGGGGACAGCGGATATTTCGTTGGCTACAAGGAAATAGGCAGGCGATTTCCGGACATCACCTACGCGCTTCTTCCCGTTACCGCCTATCATCCCCGCTGGTTCATGCATTACGTTCATATTAGCGCGACAGAGGCAATTGATGCGTTCAGAGATCTTGGTGCAAAATATTTTATTCCGGCCCAGTGGGGCACCTTTCATCTCGGAGACAATCCTCCGGGGTATCCGGTACTTGATCTCAAAAAAGCGATGCGCGAACAGAACGTTGATCCTTCTCGATTCATGATCATGGATATCGGACAGATTATACAAAGAGAATAATCGACCAAAATTTTCATCATGATATTTCTTGACATATAATTGTAACCGGTTTAGTCGATTAACAGGTTCTATTAACTTTTTAACATAGGGGACAATTATGGATGTCCCGTGAATTTCAGCAAAGGGGGGAAAATGGTAGTTATCCTGGTAGGATTTTATATCCTGTTTCCCGTGTTGGCGATCTGGCTCTGTTTCCGCTATGAGTTTTTCAATAAGATAGGCGCTGTTATCATCTGCTACCTCGTGGGGATCACTGTCGGCAACATCGGCATCATTCCCGAATCGGTCTTCCATGTACAGGAAAGCATCAGTGAAGCCGCCGTGGCTCTGGCACTGCCTCTGCTGCTATTCTCCATGAACGTCAGGCACTGGTTGCGGATTGCCGGCAAGGCGCTTTTATCCATGCTGGCGGCTACCATAACCATCATTGCTGTTGCCTTTGTCGGCTACGCCATAATCAACGATCAGACCCCGGATGCCTGGAAACTGGGCGGGATGGCCATCGGTGTCTATACCGGCGGTACTCCCAATCTGGCTGCCATCAAGACCGCCCTTAACGTGGATTCAACCACCTTTATCATTATACATACGTATGATACCTTCATCTCTCTGATCTATCTCATCTTCTGCATGTCGGTTGCCCAGCGGATCTTCAATATCTGGCTGCCGCGCTTCAGCCTGGTGGTCAATAACAGCGGCGGGATTAATGGCACAATGGAAACCGAAGATATTCAGTCCTATGCCGGAATGTTCCGGCGCAGAACGGTTCTGGCTATGGGCGGCGCTACCCTTCTATCGCTGCTGATCGTGGGTATGGCTATGGGGCTGGCGGGGCTCGTTCCCCAAAGTTATGCCACTTCGATGGCTATCCTTACCATCACTACCGGCGGCATTGCCTGCTCGTTTATTCCGAAAATCAGAAATCTTGAGAAAACCTTCCAGTTAGGCATGTATATCATTCTGGTTTTCTGTCTGGTGGTGGGGTCAATGGCCAATCTGAAGGATCTTATCAATATTAACTGGAGTATAATGTTTTTTGTGTGCTTCTGTATCTTCGGCTCCCTTTTGCTGCATGGAGTCTTTTGCTGGATATTGAAAATTGACACCGATACCTACATAATTACATCGGTTTCGGCCATTTGTTCGCCGCCTTTTGTGCCCGTTGTAGCCGGTGCCCTCAAAAACAAGGAAATCATCCTTTCGGGTCTTACCACCGGCATTATTGGTTATGCCGTCGGCAACTACCTGGGGATCAGTCTGGCGTATGTCTTCAAAGCCATGCTGGGATAACTGGCCTGCCGGAACCAATGAATGACGAAACAAACAGATACCGCAGAAAGGGAGAATACTATGAAGAGCATCCCAGAAAAAGGCATCCCGCGTAAAGAGGTGCTGGACAAACTTAAAGGCTTTGCCCGGGAAGATGTGAACTACCGCGATAATAAGATATTCAGTCTTGTGTATTATCTCGGTGAAGAACATACGGATTTTCTGAAACAGGCCTATGGCATGTATTTCAGTGAAAATGGTCTGAACCCGATGGCTTTTCGCAGCCTGAAACGATTTGAGCACGAGGTGGTGCGGATGAGCGCTTCGCTGCTAAACGGTGACGATCAGGTAGCGGGCGTCATGACCTCGGGCGGCACCGAAAGCTGTCTGCTGCCGGTACTGGCCTACCGCGAAATGGCTCGCGCCGGACGTGTTATCCCATTGCGCAGGCCGGAGATGATCGCTCCGGAGACTATTCATGTTGCCTGGGAAAAGGCCGCGAAATATTTCAATGTCAAGATGGTGCATGTGCCTGTAGACAGCGACTGCCGGGCTGATGTAAATGCCGTCCGCAGAAAAATCAACCGGAATACCATCATGATCGTTGCTTCAGCCCCATCCTACCCGCACGGGGTGATCGATCCGATTGCACAGCTGGGAGAGATTGCACTCTCGCACGGGATTCCTTTTCATGTAGACAGCTGTCTGGGCGGATTTCTGCTGCCCTTTGTCGAGAGGTTGGGCTATGAGGTGCCCCCTTTTGATTTCCGGGTTCCCGGCGTAACTTCGATCTCGGCTGATGTTCACAAGTATGGCTTCAGCGCCAAGGGGGCATCAACCGTGCTCTATCGTAATATTGACTATATGAAACATCAGTTTTATATCTATGCGGACTGGCCCGGCGGAGTCTTTGCTTCCCCCGCCCTTCTGGGGACCCGTCCCGGCGGTTCCATTGCGGCCGCCTGGGCGGCCCTGAACGCCATCGGTATGGACGGTTATCTGGATATTGCCCGCACTATCATGGATACCACTGGTAAACTCAAAGCCGGGATTGAGGCCATCGACGGACTCAAGATTCTGGGGAAACCCGCCATGGGTGTTTTTGCCTATAAATCTGAAGATAGAGACGTGAATATTTTTGCGGTAGGCGACCAGTTAGAAGAAAAAGGCTGGCTGGTGGACCGTCTCCAGAAACCGGATGCCCTGCACTGTATGATAACACCGCGGCATGCCGCTATTGTTGATCAATATCTGGCGGACCTTCAAGGTGGCGTAGAGATCGTACGCCATAATCCTAAACTGGCGACAAGCGGTAACGCGGCCATGTATGGCATGATTGCGCATGTCCCCCTTCGCGCGCTTGTTAATAAACAGGTTGCCAAAATGATGGATGAACTTTACGGACCGCAGTGTATAATGCCGTCCCTGTCTACCGGCTCGGATCAGGATTCCGATCCCCGAGCGGTCAAACTGCTTTCGGCGGGATTGAATGCGTTAAACAGACTGAAGAAAGGGTCATAAGAGGTCACCCATTCAAGGTGATGTCAAGTAGTCATAAGGGTTCAGACCTGCACAATTGACAAACATTATCTGGTTTAGTAAAGTGGCGTACAAATGAAATGTGTAGGCCTTACCCCGTTCTGTGAGTCCCCCAAAAAAAAAGACCAAAGGAAGGATATATATGGCATACATCGAGTTACCTGATATTAACGATGTCGACGAAAACATAAAAAAACAGTTTGAGGCAACAAAAGCGCTTACCGGGGAATTGGGAGAGACAGTGAGAATCCTTGCAACAAGGCCTGACATACTCGCTATGACCAACAAGATGGTAAACACCCTTTTGGTCCCTCAAACCGGACTGGATTATGAGACAAAAGAGATTCTGGCCATTGCCGTATCCATTGAAAACGGCTGCACCATATGTACGGGTGAGCATGAGCGTATAGCAAAAATGCTTGGTATAGACGCACAAAAGGTGGAAAAAGTAAAGCAGGGCATAGAAAACGCAGACTTTCCTGAACACAAAAAGCTGCTTTTACAATTCTGCGTAAAAAGTGCAAAAAACAGCTACAAGATCATGAAAAAGGATCTCGATATGTTAAGAGGCGCAGGCTACTCGGATTCCCAGATTCTGGAGGCGGTAGCCATAGTTGGCTATTTCAACTATATCAATACCGTGGTTAATGCCATGGGTGCGGAGAAAATCTAACTATCTTCTTTGCTGTAGACAATAAGTCCATTGGATATGATATGGTATAAATCCCTCCTCTAAAAATCTCATCCAGGCAGATGAAATCCTAAGAGAGATAGAAGGAGGACTTCTTGGAAAAGCTGATAGCTACTGATCTTTAAAAGGAAAATTTACTGGTCTAAAGAAATGTAGGGTCGGAGATTATCGTATAATCTACTCTCTTATTGGCGATACCATTGTTATCTTGAGAATAAAGCACAGGCGAGGAGCATACAGGTAAAGTATAACGAATCATTCCAGGGCAAGTTGGGGGCAGCCGTTGACTATTGACTATATTGGAGGATGGACCAAGCGAAGCTAATTCACCGAGAGAAGAATATCAACATTTCACCAACGTCCCCTTTGCCCCTATCTGTTTCTTATTTTAACTCTCAAATATCGACATTATCAATTGATACACCGGTGCCAGATACTTTGCGACCTGCCCTTTTTCGGGAATCATAAATATGAACCCTTTTCTCTGTTTTGGAATGATTGCGATATGTCTGATAATGCCTGGTTCAGGGTTATTATTGACAAATTCCACAAAAAAGTCATACATCTTTGTCATCTCATAATACAGGTAAAAATTGTATGCTCCCCATTTAATTTCCTCTCTATACAACCGGTGAGCATTCGTTATTTCTGATCCTCGTAAACCGGAATATTTTGACTCAATCAGATGACCTTCTCCGGGGGGATCATGTCTCATGTACAGTGTGATAAATAATTTATCATACTTCATTATGAGTTTCGATATGGGCATATAAAGCCATGCATGTCTCGGAAGGAGGGTAATGGTGGCGTCAATCTCGGAGACAGGGCCCTTTTCTCTGAAAAAGAGATTGGCGTGGTATCCCACGATTCCCCCGATATTGGTGAATGTCTGATCATCCGGCTTGATCACGTCCAGGAGGTCGTTGAACGCTGAGAGAAATACCTTTTTATTTTCTTTCTTTCCCCGTGAGAAACCGATTACAATCATACCGGCAAATGCAAAAAGAAATAAGAGGAAAGGAAGCGTTACAAATGCATTCATATTAAGACATTTTTTCTCTGATGTATCTTTGGTGGCGGTTGGGGGGGGTGGGTCGGACCAATCTAACTTACTAATATATCATTACTTATGTTCCATAAATAGATGTTTTCAGGCGTTAGAACATACTCTTTGGGGTCAAAATAACTGTTCTATGGGTGAAATAAAGCCTTCTTTTAACCCATTTATACATTATTTCAATTAGTCGTCCTGGTCCGGCCCCATTATGATTATCCCTTGCGACCCCTTCCAAATCCTCCTTTTTAATAAGATGCGATTTCTAAATATACTCTCTTTAAAAAACTCTCAATTTTTATCGCCACCGTACTGTTATTTATTCCCATACATTTTCCTAAATCTCTCCAGTTGCTTTCTGGGTGTCACTGTCTGTCTTTCATAGCGGGGCAACTGTTTTTCTATGCCAAACAGATATTTAGATATGCTCTTCAAACTTTCTGTATCATACCTTGCCATCATCGAGATAGTCTCCATCTGAGGCGAACCTCCACCATGTAACCCTGCTACCTGCATTACACCGGCGAGATCTCCAACGATCAGATTTTCTAAGCCTCTAAAGCACCTGTGCTGATTTTCTGCAGATATCTCCGGATTTCTCATTATATACTTGTTTGCCAGTTCTCCTACTTCCTTTGAAAAGAATTCTTCCTCAAAGGGCATGGTAGCACACAGACCTCCAGCAAGATCAGCCACAATTTTGTACTCATCGTAAATGGCCTCTCCTGCAAGTCTTCTCCCCGCATTGGTCAATACCTCATCGGGAATCCATGTCCCTGATTCCGACCTCTCGGCACGATATGCACTCATCTGACCCGCGGCAAATACGAGCTCAGCAGTTCCTATGAGATGAGATATTTTATCTCTTGCATGGTCTTCCTTCTCAATCCCGCTGTACTCTGCGACAAGGGCAGCAGCACTAGCTAAAACCTCCGATACCGCAGGCTTACACCCTGTGTATGAATGCCTGTGATAATGAGCAAAAAGTAGTGCAAGAAAACCGGCAAAGGCTGTCTGTCTTGGATCGCCTTTCCCGTCCATGAATACCCTTTCCCGGGGCACGAAAACGTCATCGAAGATGGTGAATGATTCGGCATCACCCATCTCCGCCAGGGGGGCCTGAAGCTGTTGTCTTTTAAAATTGAACGCAGGCCTGGTCAGAAGCTTTACTCCATCCGTATCGGCAGGAATGGCAAAAGCTACTGCATACTCATTATCTTTATCCGTCATGAACCGGGTGGGTATCGCCACTATCTCGTCACCAACGGGGGCTACTGTATTATCAACCTTTGCGCCTCTTACAACAATGCCATCAGGCCTGCTTTCTATAATCCTTAAATAAAGATCTGGGTCTTTTTGTTCATGGGGTCTCTTGAGCCTGTCGCCCTTGGTATCGGTTTGAGCACAATTAGCCGTTATGTCATTGTCTTGCCAGTATCTTAGATACTTCAAAAAATTCTGATTAGTCTCTGTTCCTAACATTTGATCCATTTCATACGTAACAACAGAAATAGCATTCATGGCATCTATTCCCATACATCTCATTATGCATCCACCGACTCTGTGACTTAAAAGCTTTGTCATTAGTTGCTTTTTCAGAAGGTCATCTATGCTTTGATGAATGTGAGTAAATCGGTTTATCTTCTCTCCCGTCAGGTGAGATGTTGCTGTACATATGTCCTCGAAATCAGGGTCATTCGCACGATCATATGTCTCTTTTATCACGCGCAGCTGTCCGTTGAGCCTCTCGTCATCCCTGCCAACTCTCTCTCCGCCCATATAGAGATTTCTTTTCATTCTCTTAATTCTGCTGTGATAGTCATCAAATGTTTTAATACTCATTCTTGATTTCCCTCCTTTTCTCGTTAATTTTTCGAAATTTATACCTTGAATCAAAGCAACCGCTGAGAATAAACTTGATGTCACTGCTGTCCCAACACGGACGCGCTCACGATGCCAATATCCTCGATCAGCTTATAATCGAAGCCAGAGCCACATACATCATGGATCGGGGCTATCTCGATTTCGCTCGTCTCTGTGCTATTCATCAGGATTCTTCGTGATACGGGCCAAACGCAATTTCAATTTCAGTAGACTGTACTCTCATACCATCGACAAATCAAAAGGAATTCAATACGGCCAAACCATTGTGCCCCAGAACTTCCATGCTCAAAAGAACTACCCGGAAAAACTACGGAGAATTCGGTATGTCGATGTGGGTAAATTCCGTGGGGAAGTTCCGGGGACACAATACTAAATTATTGAGTCGGGTATAACTCAAGCCAGCCGACGGATAAAGATAAAGACCAAAAAAGAGAATTCGGTAAAGCGGAATATTAAATCAATAGAGACAAAGAGCCATTTGTCAGATGTGTAGGTTTGACCCCTTGATTTGGAGGGCGATGTGGGATTCGGACCCACGACCTTTGGCTTCGGAGGCCATGACCTATGTTTTACCCTCCTTTACTTATAGTTCCTAAAACCAATTGATAACATAGAATATTCGATAACGACCTTTTCTCACTTTACTCTTTTTTACCTTGATTTTCATAAAGTGTGTGGGGTATAATGTGGGGTATAGGGATTAACGACTTACTTTTTAGTCTTTAAACCGTTCGTGGGAGGTGAGAAAATGCCAGCACAAAAAAGGTACAAGACCACTTATCCGGGTGTGTATTATGTTAAGGGTGTTTCAGTAGGAACGGGCAAGCCGGAAAAGATATATTATATCCGGTACCGGAAAAATGGAAAGTCGGTAGAGGAAAAGGCCGGGAGACAATTCCAAAACGATATGACACCTTCCAGGGCTAACGGCACAAGAACAAGGCGCATTGAAGGGGAACTGTCGAACAAGGAAAAACGGGATGATGTAGAAGCGGAAAGGAAGACACAGGAGGGCAGAAAAACCATTGACCGCCTATGGGACCTCTACAAAGAGACTCTGACGAATGATAGAACCCGCGGAAGTGACGAGAACCGCTATAACAAATATATCAAAGAACACTTTGGGGGCAAAGAACCCAGGGAATTGATCCTGTTGGACGTTGACCGCTTGAGATTGAAACTCCTGAAAACGCTGTCTCCTCAATCAGTCAAACACATTCTTACGCTTCTTGCTCGAATTGTCAACTATGGTGTTAAACTGAGCCTCTGCGATCCACTCCCTTTTTACATCAAGAAACCCACGGTGAACAACCTGAAAACGGAAGACCTGAATAAGGAACAACTGAAAAGCCTTCTCAAAGCCATAGACGTAGATGACAACAAGCATGCCCGGGGAATAATGAAGCTTGCCCTCTTTACCGGCATGAGAAAAGGGGAAATGCTCAAACTCAAATGGAGCGATATTGATTTTGAACGGGGCTTTATCACTATTCATGATCCCAAAGGAGGTATAGATCAGAAAATACCTCTGAATGACGCTGCAAAGACATTGTTGGAAGGACACCCTCATGAAGGAAGCGAATTTGTGTTTCCGGGGCAAGGGGGGCATCAGAGGACAACGATTAGAGGACCAGTAAACCGGATAAAGAATCGTGCCGGGTTGCCCAAAGACTTTAGACCCTTGCATGGGCTGAGGCACGTTTATGCCTCGATGCTTGCCTCTTCTGGCGAGGTTGACCTGTATACGCTCCAGAAACTTCTCACCCACAAAGACCCACGCCAAACGCAGCGCTATGCACATCTTCGAGATGAAACCCTACGGAAGGCCTCAGAGGTTGCAGGGGCAATCATAGAGGAGGCGGCAAAGCCTAAAGAGGAAAAGGTGGTCAACTTTACGGATCATAAATGACGATCTTTCCGGGGATAGGGTGAGCTCCCCGATAAGGCGGTTGTTCCTGGGCCGCTTTCCCCGGATTAATTACCAGGCCGCGACAGGAGGCGAATAAAATGATTAAACTCAAAAAGTGGATTTTGGGGGGGGATTTATTAAACCTTTGGAATATAGAAGGACCTAAGCTTTATGATTATCTTCGTGAAGGTCTGCAACCATACAATATCAATTACAAACCGATTATAGACCCTTTTTCATCCTGCCCCCAGTTCTCTGAAGGTGTGTTCCACAAAATGGTCAGTCTGGAGCTTGAGCGACAAGGCAAAGACCCACACAAAACAAATATAGATGACATTGAGCCTGATGAAAGAAGGCTGCTAATAGATGTCTTAAGAAAAAAGCTCTTGAAAAAAGAAGTTAAAAGACTGATTGGTTTTGATGGTAAGGAGGGCGTGGATTATTTTGTGAAAGATTTTTATTCAAAATATACCAGTAAAAGAAGAGTGGTATTTGATCTTTCCGGAGTGGACAAGAGCTATAATTTTAAGATTGAAGACGTTAATAAACTCGCTGAGAAACACGGCCTCCCGTCCTATACTCTTGAAACTCGGGAGGAGATTGATGATAGAAAATTAGACCGATTTATACAGGACATTAGTCCAGCGGATTATTCATATGTGAAAAAATTTGATTATTGGACATTGGGCGAAGCATGTTTTTTCTGTATGGGATTAAACCCTGAGCTTATGGATGATTTTAAGAAAATATATTTATTGCCACATATGTTTAACAGGGACGATGTCAAGCGCCTTCACAAAAATATTATATATGCGGATTACTTTGAAGAATGGGACTGGGAGCATCATGAGAAGAAAATTGGTTATGTAGGGTATATGATGCACCATACGTATTATCCTTTGCTTAAACTGGCAAAGAGGGCAATCAATACAAAATTTACGTTCTATCTTCTATGCTCCTTCAAGGGAGAAGGCTCTTGGACATTTTGATTTATTCAAAGAGAAATGGACGAAAGATCTTCCTTCCGCTGTAAACTGTTTAGAGAGATCCATAGATTCCTGTCTGAACTCCTTCGACTTTCCGGCGGATGAATGGATTTCACTTAGGACCACAAACATTATTGAACGACTGAACAAGGAATTTAAACGAAGGACAAAACCGATGGAGATAGTGGCCGGAGAGAATGCCTGCTACCGACTCCTGGCTTTTATATCTTTAAAGATGGAATTACATTGGAGATCAAGCCCTGTAGGAAAAGTGCATAACAACCTGCCATTCTTTAAAGAATTGGCCTATAAGAAATTTACACATAAAAGTTGACAGTGCCTCATATTCTACCATAAGTTTAGGTAAATGACTATTGAGAAATTATGATTTTTTTCAAACAAAAAGACCTTTTTAAAGGTCTTTTGTTACCATAGTGCGTTATAAATTAAATATGTAAATAACCCAATTAATGTTGAAAGAGTTGTTCCCCAAACTAAATCTACGATTGTAACTGTTATTGGCCAATCTTTTAAAGTTGCTAAATTGGTTAAATCGTATGTTGCATAAGTCATAAATCCAAACAATGCACCTGCTACTAATACTTTAGTGATACTTTGTGCTTCTACTGCAGGATTCACTACAAAGTAAACTACCCCAACAATAAAAATTAAGTAAAATACTAATGCTGCTACAAAATTAGGTTTTTTACTCATCAAATGGCCAATCTGTGCTTTGTAAAACTTCGGTGCAACAAGCCCTAGCCATAATGCGTCAATTGCTAAAAATATAACAAATGCAATAATGTATAATTTTAAAAATGTCATATTAATTCCCTCCTATATTTTTTTACCACTATCTGTTACCATAATTAAATCTCTTGGATATGGTTCGAAAATAGTTTGATTCTTTAAATAATCTTGTTCAAAACGAATTGCCCATCCTTCTAAAACAAATAGCACATTAATTCTTTTTTTCATAGATACTTCTTTTGATAAAAGTACTCTAAGTTTCTCTTCGTAAATTTCAAACACTCCATTGGTTGGTAAGTGATCATGATTTGCTACATAATTACCCATTCTTTTGAGTAGTAATTGATTGTAGTTCATGAATAGATATTTATTTCTTGTGTGAAACGCTACTAACTTTTTCATAGTAGGCTCGGTTTTAATTGATTGATAAATTGATAATTGATAAGGCATTGCTTTTTGACGGTCGGAGTATAAAATAAGATCGTTTTGTATATCAAGGGAAAACTTGCAACAAAATGCAGACAAATGTTGGATGCTGTACCGAAGATTACGGAAAGGATGCGGCGAGCCGACTCTGGTCTTGAGAAACTTGAGTAAACGACGTTCTTGCTGATCGTTTTTCCCGTTCCGAAGGCCCTTTTGGGCATCATTCAGGCAAACCTCTCCTGCACACCTCAAATCATCTTCGGAGAATCTCCGAATTCTCGAATTGAATCGAAGCGTTATGCCTGGATATAGTCATTCCAGGTATATTGAGGGTACCGATAAAGATGATCATCATTGATGGGGAGTTGAGAGACATCATCCATGACAACTGGGTCTATCGGCCCGCCTGTGCTGTGCGCACAGACAGGCGGATCATGGATTTTCGGCGGTGGCCTTGCTCTGGCCAGCCACAATCCCAAGTGGCTGAGGATTGCCCGAATCACCGACGGATCTTCGATGAAGCTGATGATCCGCATGATCCCCCGACCTTTTTTTGTTTATCGTTATTGCATCAGGCTTTGCGTGGCCCCCAGAGTTTAAATACCTTCAGGAGGATCAATGACAATACCAGGATGCCGGAGAAGGCCAGAAGGGTGAGTTCCACGCTCCAGCCCCACAATACAGGGGCGCTTACCAAAAGCATGCTCCCCAGGATGATGGGTGCAGCGAATATGAGCATCAGTCCCAGTTCCACAGCCACAGTGGTCTTGAACTCCGGATCTGCTATCCTGAGCAGCAAGAGTCCGCTGGAGACTGTCCCGGTTACAGTGCCATATATGGCGACTGTCCTCTCGAGATTATAAGACCAGATCCTGCCTCCAAAATATACCACCACTAAGGTGGTTATTATCCCGTTTATAATGGCAATCAGTGAAATCGGGAGGATGTATTCCCATACGACCACCATCTGTACCGCTGTCACTGTAGATACGATCAGGAAATCCACTGCCCATCCAGTGACCCTTCGCTGGAGGTCAGGGTCGATCAGGTGTACTATGCCGATCTTTGCCATGAGCCATCTTATGACAAGGGCTATAATCATTCCGAAGAAAAAGAAAAAGCCCCATAGCATCTTGGCAATTTCAGGAGACAGAAATTTTCCCAGCATTGTTATCAGGATATAGGTCAGGACATAGACGAGCCCCACTAATGCCAAATGGAATGCAAGGGTGTCTACGTTTCCGGAGTGCATTGTAAGTTTGCCTGCCGGCTCCTTTTCCTGATCTTTTTGAACAATACCTACCAGAAAATCCTGAGACAAACCCCTTGGGGTTTGAGTGGCACGGCCTTTTCTAATCCCATGGTTGACAATGGGCACACCGACAAAAAAGGCAAAAAGAAAGCCGATTGCAGAAAAGGTCAGCCCTATTGTGGCGGCATGCGCAAAACCGAACCCCTCCCAGACCTTGCCGATCGACAATGCCTGGCCTGGGCCTTCTGTGAAGCCAAGCGGGGCAAGGAAACCAAAGGTCGGAAAGAGTTTTAGCCCGAAGATGCCAAGCAGCATTACGAACAGGCCGCCGATTATCGCCTGGGTAGAGATGCTCACCCCTTCTATAAGTGCCATCCATAATGGCCCCTTAACGAGGTCCTTGCCGCCTCCTGCTATCTTTTTCTCACCACCTGTGTATGTCAGCCCTACTGAGATAAAAGAGATGTTGAAGAAGTGGTAGGCAAGGGTCTCCAGAAGGGATGTAGATAAATGGACAACACCGGTGCTTATGAGGATCAATCCCAGGATGCCCCCTATCAGGCAGCTTGGGATGAGAAAGTGCTGGAAAAATTTTAATTTGGCCCTCAAGAAGACCCCGGCCAGAAGAAAGATCGACAGATATCCAAAGACAATGAATGGTTCAAAGGGAAAGGGACTCTCCATTTTAATACCTCCTAAAACATTTTATTCTATAGCCATTAGGCATGTATAAATTGATCGTGAAATTATAACACAGTATATTAATATATATAATAGGATAATAAATACATTCAAGTCACCATACTCGCGCTAAGAGTGATGCATTTGCAAGGCAGAAACAGAAGAGGGGAAAAACAATCGATCAGCCGCATCGGTCAAAAGGCTTGTGCCGGATGTCAAGATCTGACATATTCCCCATGCGGAATTTACAAAAACTGGTGTCGACGCAAAACCCCGCTGGGTTGAATATTACAGCCTTGATGCAACCACCAATGACCCCGGCGGCCAGGTGACTCACCAATCGTATTGAAGAGGTAGAGGGGATATCTCATGAAGGTCATTCACACATCAGACTGGCATCTTGGTCGCTCGCTCTATGGACACAAGCGCTATGACGAGTCTGCCGCCTTTCTCGACTGGCTGGCAGACCTGATCGATGAGGAATCTGTCGATACGTTGCTGGTGACCGGGGATGTCTTTGATATCAATACACCCAGTAACCGAGCCCAGGGGCTTTATTACCGGTTTCTATGCAGGGTGTCTGCATCCTGCTGTCGCCATATAGTGCTGATTGCAGGGAACCATGATTCCCCTTCGTTTCTGGATGCACCCAAAGAACTTTTGAAGGCCTTGAATGTGTATGTGGTGGGCTCGATCACCGATAATCCTGAAGACGAGGTCATCACCCTTTTTGGTCCTGAAAATGTCCCTGAGGCTATTGTGTGCGCTGTTCCATATCTGCGGGATCGTGATATACGCACGGTTGAGGCAGGGGAACAGATTGAGGACAAGAATGCCAAACTCATTGACGGTCTCCAGATTGATAAGGCATTGCTTTTTGACGGTCGGAGTATAAAATAAGATCGTTTTGTATATCAAGGGAGAACTTGCAACAAAATGCAGACAAATGTTGGATGCTGTACCGAAGATTACGGAAAGGATGCGGCGAGCCGACTCTGGTCTTGAG
>Ga0222684_1000224_pt1 | contig 14605 bp, 13 predicted proteins | sample AntAcemetage1075_FD_181150 | JGI IMG/M metagenome (GOLD analysis project Ga0222684, IMG submission 181150) | Saline water microbial communities from Ace Lake, Antarctica - #1075 | ecosystem: Environmental > Aquatic > Non-marine Saline and Alkaline > Saline | place: Antarctica: Ace Lake...
TAGAAGGTCTTTTATTGCGGAAAATGCTACTATAATTGGAGAAGTTGTAATCGGAAAATTTTCTAGTATTTGGTATAATGTGGTATTGAGGGGTGACATAGCTCCTATTAGTATAGGAAGTAATACCAGTGTTCAGGATGGCAGTATTGTTCATTGTGATGTGGGAGTTCCTACTATAGTAGGAAACAATGTTACCATAGGTCATAACGTAATGCTTCACGCTTGTAAGATTGGAGATAATTCTTTAATTGGGATAGGTGCAATTGTGCTTAATGGTGCGGAAGTAGGAGAAGGAGCTGTAATAGGAGCTGGGGCAATAGTAACCCCGAGGACAAAAATACCACCATTTACCATGGCTTTAGGTATACCAGCGAAAGTAGTGCGTAATCTTACCGAAGAAGAAGTTGAGAATTTAAAAAAACATGCCCTGGATTATGTTGAGTTAATGAAAAGATATAAATAAAATTATAGCGTGGAGCGTTTAGCGTACAGCGTATAGGCGGAAGTGCAAAGCGTAAAGTGAAAAACGCAAAACTAACGACCATTCACTATTTACTAAATACTAATAAATTAACGACTAATTTAATCGGTCAATCGGTCAATTGGAGAATTGGTCAATTAAATGCACTTACATTTAATGCTAACGATTAATTTATTTGTAAAACATAATAAAAAATGTATATAATAAACAAGGTGAATTTTTTAACAATACTAAGGTAATTTTTTTAAAATTAGTATCTGTTATAAAAAGTCGTATCTCGTAAAGAGTTAGTTAGTTACCTGGTTGGATGGTTAAGAAGGACAGTAGCCGGAATACAGAATCCGATATTTTTTATCTCTTTATCTAGAAACTGTAAACTGATAACTTAAAACTTCTATTTTGAACTAACAACTATTCACTATCTACTAAATTAATTGGTAAATTGGAGAATCGGGCAATCGGCCAATTGGTCAATTGCTAAATTGGAGGTGAGAGACTTATGAAACATAAATCAGTTGCTGACAGTGCTTATGAGATACTAATAAAACATAAAAAGCCATTACATTATCGTCAAATTACTAAAGAGTTAATAAAGATAAGGCCATTAAAAGTCAAAGAACCTTATTATGCTGTAAATGCCTCTATGAGCGGAGATAAAAGATTTATGAGGGTAAAAAGAGGAGTATGGGGTTTAGTGAAATGGCAATATAAAGATGCAAACATTAAGTATTCTCTTACCAGTTATTGTTTGAAAGATGGCACTATGTTTTTAACCAGTTATATGAAACCATTTTTTCCCAAAGAAGAAAATGCCGTTGAAATTACTTTTATAGATAAAGAAGGAAATGAAATAGAAGTAGTAGTGAATAATGAACTCAACTGTTTAGTTGGATTTAAGGAATGGTATAAAAAGAAAAAACTAAAAGTAAACGATATTGTTTTTGTTGGTCTCATTGACTATGATAGAAAACGATATTTTCTGGTAACAGAAGATGAGGCCAAGGCAGAACCTCGGGATGATTTAAGTGAAAAAATTTTTAAAATATTGCAAGAAGTAGGTCACCCTCTAACTTATAAAGAGATTTGCGAAAGGGTATTAGAGGTAGAAGTAAACGAAGAAAATTTATTTTCTAAATATATCGATAATATTTTGAGAAATGATTTCCGATTTATCGAAGAGAAAGAAGAAATGTGGGGTCTCTTTGATTGGTTGTGTAAAATTAAAAAATTGCAATTAAGACTGATAAATTCTGAAAATAGCGAAAGTTTTAAAAAATTACTTCAAAAAGTTTTTGAATTTCTGGGTTTTGAAACTTCTATCGTATCAGAAGGGCAGGCATCTTTTATTTTAGCAAAAGCGTTATTAGATTACAAAACATACAATTTAATTATTGATGCAAAATTGTTAGATAAAAAAGGCGAAAAAATACAAAGTTATGAGTATTGGAATGAGTTTAACAAGGTAAAAGAGGAAACAAAATCAGATTATTTGGTAATTATTTCTCCGGATTTCGATTATGATAAGCTAAGCCGAAAAACGGATAAGAACAAAGTTATATTATTTGAGCTGAGATGGTTATGCGATCTCATAGAAGAACATGATAAATTGCCTTTTTCTTTAAGTAATTTGGAATCAATTTTTAAGCTAGATAATTCTGTTAAGAATAATATTTTTAAATTGTTCGAAAAGAGAAAAATGCTCTATAATAAAATAAAACTGATTAATATCATTATTAATTTATTACACGAAAATAGCGGTAAAAAACTTTACCTTAATGTAGAGTCACTAACTAAAATAACCAATCAAAAAATCGATGCATACGTTGGGCTTAAAAAGGTGCAAGAACATGAAGTAGAAGAAATTACCAGGATATTTTCTTTGGAACCATTTAATATAATACAAAAAACCGAGATGGGAAGTATTACATTAAATTTTAAACCTGAATTAGCAAAAGAAAGATTAAATAAAGTAATTGGGGAAATGTTTTAGAATAGCGTAGAGGAAGGCAGCGTATAGCGTACAGCGTGGAGCGTATAAGAAGACAGCGTATAGTTAGGGAAGAAAAAGACAAAATGCAGAAGCCAAATTAGTATATAGTAAAGAAAGAAAAAGAAAAAGTTGCAAGTTACAAGATACAAGTTGCAAGTAGGGGCAGACCTTGTGTCTGCCCGTAGAAAGGCAAAATCTAAAAATCGATAAAAATACAAAGCATTATAATAGACGTAGGACAGACGTCTTGCTTGTCTATGCAAACGTAGAGGTTCGATTCATCGAACCCGAAAGAAAAATTACCATAAGACCACTAAACAATAAGACATGACAAAAGGATGTAATAGGTTATGAAAATAAAATGGTTAGGGCATTCTTCTTTTTTAATTGAATCTGAAAGAGGAATTAAAATTATCACTGATCCTTTCGATGAAACTCTCGGTTATAAACTACCTCGAATTAAAGCAAATATTGTAACCGTTAGCCACGAACATTTTGACCATAATTATGTGAGAGGAGTAAAAGGAAGACCGGTGGTTTTTAAAGGCCTGATAAATAGGGAATCACACAAAATGGAATTTAGAGGAATATCATCTTATCATGACAGCGTTTACGGAGGAAAGAGAGGGCCAAATACCATATTTGTTATAAAAGCGGATGGATTAAGCTTATGTCACTTAGGTGATTTAGGACATATTTTAAATCCTGATAAGTTAGCTGAGATAGGCAAAGTAGATATTCTTTTTATTCCTGTGGGTGGATTTTATACTATAAATAGCAGTCAAGCTACTCAGATAATTAAAGACATTAAACCTAAGATAGCAGTTCCTATGCATTACAAAACAGAAGCTATTAAATTCTCTATAGACCCGGTGGATGTATTTCTTTCAAATAAAAACAATATACAAAGATTAGAGTCGAGCGAGTTCGAAATAACAGAGAATACATTACCTAAAAATCCCCAAATTTATGTTTTGCAATATGTGTAGCGTAGAGCTAAAAATTTGGTTACTTAGTTAGCTAGTTATCTGGTTAGATAGTTAGGAAAATTAAAAACGCAAAACTATAAAACTGGTTTTATATCTTAAATATGTTTTCTTAACCAGTTAACCAACTAACTAAGTAACCAACTAACCAAACAAAAGAGGAGATTTATGACAAAATATATTTTTGTTACAGGTGGAGTAGTTTCATCTTTGGGTAAAGGTATTTCTGCTTCTTCTATCGGAAGATTATTGAAAAGTAGGGGTTTAAATATTTCCATGCAGAAAATAGATCCTTACATAAATGTTGATGCTGGAACCATGAATCCTTATCAACACGGTGAAGTATTTGTCACCGAAGATGGAGCGGAGACAGATTTAGATTTAGGACATTACGAGAGATTTATTGATACAAATTTATCTAGTAATAATAACATGACTACCGGGAAAATCTATAGTTCTGTAATTTCCAAAGAAAGAAGAGGAGATTTTTTAGGGGCCACTGTTCAGGTGATACCTCATATAACTGATGAGATTAAATCTACCATTAAAAATATTTCCGAAAATAAAAAAGAAAAAGTAGATATAGTAATCGTAGAGATCGGGGGAACAGTAGGGGATATTGAGAGTCTTCCTTTTTTAGAAGCTATAAGGCAATTCAGAAATGATATAGGCAAAGAAAATGTTTTATATGTACACGTTACCTTTGTTCCTTACCTTAAAGCTGCCAAAGAGTTAAAATCAAAACCTACCCAACACAGCGTAAGGAAGCTCAGGGAGATTGGTATTCAACCAGATATAGTTATCTGTCGTTGCCAATCAAAACTTTCCAAAGAGGTAAAAAATAAAATATCCTTATTTTGCGATATTAAAAATGAGGCAATAATTGAAGTAATAGACGTTAAATCTATTTATGAAGTACCACTAGTATTTGAAGAGCAAAAGTTGGGAGATTTGATCGTAAAATCTTTAAATTTAAAATGCAAAGGTCCTGATTTGCAAAATTGGAGAAATATGGTTGATAAAATATATCATCCCAAAAGAGAAGTTAACATTGGAGTGGTGGGAAAATATATCAGCCTAAAAGATGCTTATATAAGTATTAGCGAGGCACTTCTTCATGGTGGAATTGACAATGATTGTAGAGTAAAAGTAAAAAGAATTGATTCGGATAAAGTAAAAAAACATTCCCCGAAAGATCTTTTTAAAGATATTAACGGAATTCTGATACCGGGCGGTTTTGGAAAAAGAGGGATAGAGGGTAAAATTAAATCAGTAAACTATGCAAGAGAAAACAAAATACCTTTTTTAGGAATTTGTTTAGGAATGCAATGTGCCGTAATTGAGCTTGCTCGAAATGTAATAAATTTAGAAGGGGCAAATAGCTCAGAATTTGATATTGAAACACCTTTTCCTGTAATTGATCTTTTACCGGAGCAAAAGAAAATAAAAACAAAGGGTGGTACTATGCGCTTGGGAAAATACTCTTGTAAATTAGAAAAAGATTCCCTTGCTTTTAAAATATTTAACCAAGAAACGATTTATGAAAGACATCGGCATAGATACGAATTTAATAATTCATACAAGAATGATTTTTCTAAACATGGTATAAGATTTAGTGGTTTAAATCAGGATTTAAATTTAGTAGAGATTATTGAACTTCCAAACCATCCTTGGTTTGTAGGGGTGCAATTTCATCCCGAATTCAAATCAAGACCTAACCGGGCTCACCCATTATTTAGGGAATTCATAAAAGCAGCAATAAAAAATAGTCGTTAGTGAATGGTGAATAGTATTTAGTTAAGAAATAAAAAAATAGTATATAGTATATAGTATATAGTAGAGAAAGAAAAAGTTGCAAGTTACAAGATGCAAATTGCAAGTAAGAGAGAATAGCGTGGAGCGTATACTATAATATAGTATCGAGTGAGGAGGAGAAGTTAGAAACCCGATTCGTATCTCGTATCCTGTGAAAACTAGCGTGTAGCGTATAATATAGTTAGGTAGTTAATTGGTTACTTGGTGGGCTGGTTGAGTAATAAATATATTGATGAATTAATATTAAACTAATTAACCAACTAACCAGCTAACAAAATTGATAAGTGTACCGGTAGACCGGAAAACTATATAAATTTTGAATTGTTAGGTTAAAAAGTAGGTGAAAAAAATGTTTAATGCTTTAATATTAGCAGGGACGAAGAAAAAAGGTTCTTTAGAAGTTGCCGAGAAGGTAGACAATAAAGTTCTAATTATGATAGATAGTAAACCCATGATTGAATATATCGTTGATGCCTTAAATAATTCAGAAAATATTGACCAAATTTTAGTGGTGGGCCCAAAAAATGAACTTAATCCTTATATAGGCAAAAAAGTGGAAGAAATATTAAATCCCGGAAATTCTATACTTGAAAATATGGAGATTGGGTTAAATTTTTTTAATTCTGCTGACAATTTATTGCTTTTAACCTCTGATATTCCCCTGATTACCCCTGAAGCAATTGATGAATTTTTAGAAATATGCACAAAAAGAAAAGCATATATCGGCTATCCTATAATTACTAAAGAAAATATTGTAAAAAAGTACCCTGAAACGAAGAGGACTTATGTAAAAATGAAAGAGGGAATATTCTGTGGAGGAAATATTGTATTTTTTAGACCAGAAGTATTTTTTCAACAGAAAAAAATAATTAAGGAATTATTTGATAATAGGAAAGCTACCTGGAAATATGCTAAAATATTAGGGTTTAAGTTTATATTAAAATTTTTATTTAAAACTTTAACCTTAGAGGAAATAGAAAAAAAAGTAACCGACATAATTGGTTATAATTCTATTACAGCCATGATATCATATCCTGAAATAATGATTGATTTAGATAAACCCAGTGATTTAAAATTAATTCGAAAATGTTTAGAGAGATAAAGAAAAGTATCGGTTTATTCAATGGATAGGTTGATTAGAGTTAATAACTTGATATTTAAAAAAATAATAATAAAAAAATTTGTAATAATATAATATTAGTGATAAAATATCTTAGGTATAATATATAGAAGGTCAACTCTTCAATAGCCCTCTTTTTAATAAATTTTCTAATAACATCACTACTTCAAGTTATTTTCTTTTTAGAAAGTACCGGTGGAAAAATATATTTCGATCTTATGGGAAAAAATAGCTTTATACGCTAGTGATTTGTTATTAATTTCATTTAGAAATAACTAATTAGTCGTTAGTTTTAAAGAATAATTTTCAGATATTTTTATATAGCGAAAAACTAAAAACCATAATTCAAAACTCTTAACTAGTCGATAGTAAATAGTCGTTAGCATTAAATACAAGATTTTATTTGACAGTTTTCGGCATACAAATAAAAAGTTAAAGATAAAAGATAAAAAACTGAAGATATAAAACAATATATTTAAATTTTAACTTTTAAGTTTTGGTTTTGCGTTTTTCGCTTTACACTTTGCACTTTCGCCTATACGCTGTGCGCTAAACGCTAGTTTTTACGATATACTAATTTCATTATACAAAGGGAGGTTTTACAGTTTGCTTTTAACAGAATTAAAAGAAAAAAAGATTGATGATTTATGTAAAATTGCAAAGGAATATAATATTAATAATTTTTCCAGAATAAAAAAGATGGATTTGATCTTTAAAATATTACAGGCCGAAACAGAGAAAAAGGGTTATATGTTTTCTGAGGGTATTTTAGAGATTATGAATGAAGGTTTTGGTTTTTTGAGAACATCAGGCTACCTACCCGGTGAAAACGATATTTACATTTCGCCTTCTCAAATAAGAAGATTTAATCTTAGTGTTGGTGATCTTGTATCAGGCCAGGTTAGACCTCCTAAAGAAGGAGAAAGATATTATGCTTTACTAAAAATTGAAGCAGTTAACCACGAAGATCCCGAATTGTCTAAGGAAAGAAGAGATTTTCAAAATCTTACTCCTCTTTTCCCCGAAAAGATGATTAAATTAGAAAATAAAATAACTGGACTATCAACACGAATTATTGATTTGTTTTCACCAATAGGGAAAGGGCAAAGAGGCCTAATAGTTTCTCCTCCAAAAGCAGGTAAGACAATTTTATTGGAAAAAATTGCTAATGGAATTACAATTAATCATCCGGAGATACATCTTATGGTTTTATTAGTTGACGAGAGACCGGAAGAAGTAACCGGCATGCAAAGATCGGTAAAAGCTGAAGTAATAAGCTCTACTTTTGACCAACCTGTTACTAATCATATAAAAGTTGCGGAAATTGTTTTAGAAAGAGCTAAAAGATTAGTAGAACAAAAGAAAGACGTGGTAATATTATTAGATAGTATTACAAGATTAGCGCGAGCTTACAATCAAACTATTCCAACAAGTGGCAAAACTCTATCAGGTGGATTAGATTCAAGTGCTCTTTATTTACCAAAAAGATTCTTCGGGGCTGCGAGAAATATTGAAGAGGGAGGTAGTTTAACTATACTTGCCACCGCTTTAGTTGAAACTGGAAGCAGAATGGATGATGTAATATTTGAAGAATTTAAGGGTACTGGCAATATGGAATTAAGGCTAGATAGGGAACTTTCTGAAAATCGAATATTTCCAGCAATCGACATTAGGAAATCAGGAACTCGAAAAGAAGAATTATTGCTATCTAAAGAGAAATTACAAAAAGTATGGTTACTAAGAAGAGCATTGTCTTCACAACCATCTTTGGGTGCAGTAAAATTAGTGATTAGTAAGTTAAAAAAGACAAAGAATAATCAAGAGTTTTTAGATTCCATTAAAGAACAGGATATTTAATCTTATTACTCATTACATATTACTTGTTACTATATTTTATACTCGATACTTTCTTTTGTTAGTCTAAACTTTAGTTGTGTATTTTAAGAAAGAAAATGATAGTTTCTAACTATTGTCTTTATTTTTTTTTGACTCGATACTCGATACTATATACTTGATACTGTTGATACTGATTTAAATTTTGACCTTAAAACAATAATATGTTATAATCTTTTAGATTTTTATCTATTAAATATAAAAAAAAGAAGTTAAAGGAAGAGGAAAATGAAAAAAGATATACATCCAAAATATGGAAAAGCAACAATAAGCTGCGCTTGTGGCAACAGCTTTGAAACCGGTTCTACTAAAAAGAATATGAAGGTTGAAATATGCTCTGCCTGTCACCCATTTTTTACCGGTAAACAAAAGATAATTGATACTGCAGGAAGAGTTGAGAGATTTAATAGAAAATACCATTTAACTAACAATGAAGATAGTGAAAACTAATAATACTATCATAAAAATATTTGAATGATTTTAAAAATAAGTATTCCATTAAAAAAGAAATAAAAAAAAGTTTTTGATGAATAATTATAAGAATAAAAAATATGAACGAGAAAAAGATATTATTTAAGAATATTTATAATAAAATGATGAATCAATTTAAATATAAAAAGGCAGGGCTTTTATTAGGCTCTGTCTTTTTATATTGCTATATTTTTTAAATAATTATGGTGTAGAGGAGGGAAAAATGCGCGAAGGCCTAAACAGTGGTTGGATTGAAGTTATATGTGGGAGCATGTTTAGTGGAAAGAGTGAAGAATTAATAAGAAGAGTTCACAGAGTTCAAATTGCCAAAAAAAAGATTCAAATATTTAAACCAACTATTGATAATAGATATGCCATTCAGCATATTTATTCACATAACGGTACTAAGATTGAAGCAATAAATATTACTAAATCAAAAGAAATTCTAAAAACAGTAGAACCGGATACTGAGGTTATTGCCATTGATGAAGCTCAATTTTATGATGAAGATCTTGTGCTCGTTTGTCAAAAACTTGCCGACCAAGGGAAAAGGGTAATTATTGCTGGATTAGACCAGGATTTTAGAGGAGAGCCATTTGGTCCGATACCTGAATTGCTTTCTGTAGCAGAATATGTGGATAAATTACATGCAATATGTATGGTTTGCGGTAATACGGCTTCAAGAACTCAAAGATTAGTAAATGGTCAGCCGGCAAAGTATAGTGATCCAACTATATTGATTGGAGCAAAAGAAAGTTACGAGGCAAGATGTCGTAAATGTCATGTGGTAACTAAGGAGTAAAAGCGTGTAGCGTACAGCGTAGAGCGTAGAGTTTGGAAAGATGAAGACAGAATTCAGAAGATAAATTAGTATATAGCAAAAAAAGTGAATAGCGTATAGTAAGAAAGCGAAAAACTAAAAGCGTAAAGTTGTAAAATTTTTATTAACTGGTAAACTGGTAAACAGGTTAACTGGGTAACTAATGCGTGATACTAAATTACTATACGCTGTACGCTATACGCTATCTTAAATTGAGGTTAGTTCTATGAAAGTTAAACTGATAAATTACACTAAAGATCCTGAAAAAATTGTAGCTCAGTCAGCAAGATTATGTTATTCTGCACTAGGGATAGAAGAACTAAGGGAAAAACTTAGCGATGAATCAATAATAAAATTAGTAAAAAAAATAATGAAATTAGGACATTATTCTGTTTTAGAGCATGTTGCTTTTACTTTTGCTATAGAAGGAATATCCAGAGTTACTTCTCATCAATTAGTAAGACATCGGTTGGCCTCTTTTTCTCAACAAAGCCAAAGATATGTTAAAATAAATAAAGAAGGCTTTCCCTATATTATCCCAAAATCTATTGAGAGGGATAAAAAGTTAGCTAAAATATTTATAGATTCTATAAAAGAATTAGATGGGATTTACCAATTATTGTTGGATCATAACATAAAAGCAGAAGATGCAAGATATATTTTGCCACAAGCAGTTACAACTAAAATGATAGTATCAGCAAATGCTCGGGAGTTACTGCATATTTTTAAATTAAGGTGCTGTAGTAGAGCACAATGGGAGATCAGAGAACTTGCTATGAAAATGTTAAAAGAAGTTAAGAGCATTGCCCCTACTATATTTGAAAATGCCGGACCGCCTTGCATTCTAGGACCTTGCCCCGAAGGGGAATTATCCTGTGGTAAACCCTGGTCTAAAAATAAAGAAGAAGGAGTAAATGGATAATAATGGAAAATGCTGATTGTAATTATGGAGGTCAAGCGGTAATCGAAGGAGTGATGATGAGATCTCCTTTAAAATATGCTATTGCTGTTCGTAAACCAGACAAAGAAATAATTTTAAAAATAGGTAAAATAAGGACATTGTCAGATAAGATGAAATTTCTTAAATGGCCTATTTTTAGAGGGGTACTTAATTTAATCGAGTCTTTGGTGCTTGGCCTGAAGGCGTTAACTTATTCTGCAGAACAAGCAACGGGCGAAGAAGAGAAAATAAATAGTGTAGAAATGTTTTTTACAATTCTAATTGCTTTTGGGCTATTCATAGTTTTTTTTATAGCTCTTCCTACTGCAATGGCTCGATATTTAGATAGATACCTATCTAATGTAATTATTTATAATTTATTTGAAGGATTATTGAGAATTAGTATATTTATAACTTATCTATTTTTTATCTCAAGAATAAAAGATATCAAAAGAGTATTTGAATATCATGGAGCAGAACATAAGGTGATATATACTTATGAAGCAGGCGAAGAACTCAATGTTGATAATGTGAAAAAATATAGTACTTTACACCCTAGATGTGGAACAAGTTTTATTTTTATTGTTTTAATAATGAGTATTTTGGTATTTTCTTTACTGGGGAGGCAAACTTTGCTTTTAAGAATAGCCTATAGGATTGCCATAATTCCTATAATAGCTGGCCTGTCTTATGAAATCTTAAAATTATCAGCGAAAAACATGAATAAAAGTATAGTAAAATGGGCAGTGATGCCCGGATTATGGTTTCAAAAACTTACTACCAGCGAACCTGATAATACTCAGATTGAGGTGGCTATAAAAGCATTGGAAGGTGTTTTGCCCAAAGAAAACAAAAATATAAAATCTGAAGTGGTAAATAATGTTTAAAAAATTAGAAGAATTAGAAGAAAAATATGAAGAATTAAATAAAAATCTTTCTGACCCAAAAATCATTGCTAACCAATCTAAATTTCAGGAATGCGCAAAAATGCACTCTGATATTTCTAAAGCGGTTATAAAATACAAGGAATATAAGGGCATAGTAAAAGAGATTGATGAAAACTCTAGATTATTTTCAGAAGAAAAGGATATAGAGTTTAAAAAATTAATCGATGAAGAATTAAAAAAATTAAAAGAGAAAAAATCAAATTTACAAATAGTCTTAAAAGAAATTATGTTCCCCAAAGATCCTCACGATAATAAAAATTGTATAGCAGAAATAAGGGCAGGTGCTGGTGGAGATGAAGCAGCTCTTTTTGCCGGCGATCTTTTTAGAATGTATTCACGATTTGCCGAAAATAATAGATGGAAAACCGAAGTAATGAGTTCGAGTCCTACCGGTATTGGAGGGTTTAAGGAGATGATATTTAGTATAATAGGAAAAGGGGTATACGGAAAGTTAAAATATGAGAGCGGAGTACATCGGGTACAGCGTGTTCCGGTAACCGAATCAAGCGGAAGGATACATACTTCAACTGTTACAGTAGCTATACTTCCTGAAGCAGAAGAGGTTGAAGTTAATATTAATCCCAATGATTTAAGAATTGATACCTTCCATTCTACCGGGCATGGAGGACAAAGTGTTAATACTACGGATTCAGCGATAAGGATTACTCATCTTCCCTCTGGGTTGGTTGTCTCCTGTCAGGACGAGAAATCTCAGTTTAAGAATAAAGCGAAGGCATTAAAGGTTTTAAGGGCCAGGCTTTTAGATATAGCAGAAAGAGAAAAGCATGAAGAGCTTGCCTTAAAGAGAAAGAATCAGGTTGGCACCGGAGATAGAAGTGAAAGAATTAGAACTTATAATTTTCCCCAAAATAGAATTACAGATCATCGTATTGGTTTAAATTTACATAATTTGGAAGAAGTATTAGAAGGAAATTTAAATGATTTGGTTGCCAATCTTTCAGAAAAATTAAAACAGAGTAGCGAAATTTGAAATAATGTTGGAAAATAAGTATAAATTTCAAACTATAGGCCAAGCTTCAAAAAATATTAGCAAACTATTTAAAAATAAGGGGATAAAAAATTCAGAAAGAGAAACGGAAATTCTATTAAGTTATTCTTTGGAGATGAGTAGGAGCGAAATATATTTAAATTTCGACAGAGTATTAAAAGATACAGAAAAAAAACAGTTAGAAAAAAAGATTCACAAAAGAATAGATAAAATACCCCTCCAATATATAACCAAACATCAAGAATTTATGGGTATGGATTTTTTAGTAAAAAAAGGAGTTTTAATTCCCCGGCCGGAAACAGAGATTTTAGTAGAAGAAGTTATTAAAAAATTAAAAAATTATAAGTATTCTAATAATTTAAGAGTAGTAGATTTAGGAACCGGTACAGGTGTAATTGCTATTAGCATTGCAAAATTCATAGATAATATCACTATTTATGCTACTGACATATCTAAAAAATCTTTGCAAACAGCGTTAAAAAATACTCGAAAACATGATTGTGAAGATAAAATATCATTTCTACAGGGAGACTTATTCGAATCTTTTATCGGTAGAATTGAAAAGGGCAGCTTAGATGGAATTGTTTCAAATCCTCCCTATATAGATTCTTATGACTTTAAATTATTGCCACCTGAGATTAAAGATAATGAACCAAAACTTGCTTTATATGGAGGAATTGATGGTCTAAATTATTATCGCAAAATAATAAGGATAAGTCCTAAATTTTTAAAAAAGAATGGTTTTGTAGCTTTAGAAGTAGGGGCTGGTCAAGCAAAAAAAGTAAAAGAATTAATCTTGGAAGAAAATAATTTTAAACAGAATGTTGAAATTGTTAGAGACTATTCCGGGATAGAGCGAGTAGTAATAGCATATAGAAAATAAATAACTAGCGTATAGCGTGGAGCGTATAGCGTTTAGGAAGATAGCGTATAGCGTATAGCATGTAGCGTATAGAAGTAGGGGCGTATTGTATACACCCTATAAAGAATAAAAATCTTTTTTAAATTTTAAATTATGGTTTTGTTTTTAAATTTTTAGTTCTAATGATTTATCCTATACGCTAAACGCTGTACGCTCTACGCTCTACGCTCTACGCTATATTAGATACAATCAATAGATGGAGTTTAAATAGAATGATCAAGACCGTTTTATTTGTCTGTACCGGTAACACTTGCCGAAGTGTTATGGCAGAAGCTATGTTTAGAAAAATGTTAAAGGAAAGAACTAAAGATAACAATAAAATTAATGTTATATCGGCTGGAGTTTCTGCTTTGCCAGGTATAAATCCTACTTACGAAGCAATTTCAGTTATGTTTGAGCAGGGTATTGATGTTTCTCAACATCATGCCCAAGAATTACGGAAAGAACTAATTGAAAAAGCAGATCTTGTTTTAGTTATGGCAAATAAACATAAAGAATATATTCATAAAGAATTTCCCTTTGCCCAAAATAAGACTTTTCTCCTTAAGGAATTTACCCTAAATAATAAATCTGAAAGCAACCAAAACAACAAAAGGAATTATGAAATAGTCGATCCGATTGGAAGGGAAATTGAATTTTACCGAATTATAGCAAGAGAGTTAAAAGAAAATTTAGAGAAGATACTAGACAAAATCCTTAAAGAAAACAATAAATAATGGTGGTGATGTATAAGATGAAGATAGCTTTAGGTAGTGATCACGGAGGTTATCGATTAAAAGAAAATTTGAAAGAGTATTTAAAGGAATTGAATATACAATATGAAGATTTTGGCTGTGATAGTGAAAAATCTGTTGATTATCCAGATATTGGTTTTGAAGTATCTAGTGAAGTTAGAAAGGGAAATTACGAGCAAGGAATATTAATATGTGGAACAGGAATTGGTATGTCCGTAGTTGCTAATAAAGTTAGAGGTATCAGAGCAGCACTTTGTTATAATGAATTTGCTGCCCGTTATTCAAGAGAACATAATAATGCGAATATTCTAGTCCTGGGAGGCAGAGTCATTGGCTCGGGATTAGCCAAAGAAATTGTAAAAGTTTGGTTAAATACTGGATTTAGCCAGGAGGAAAGGCATATTAATCGCCTGAATAAAATAAAACATAAAGAAGATGAAATCTTTAAATAAATCATTGTAAGGAGGAAAAGCAATT
>Ga0222684_1000227_pt1 | contig 14414 bp, 18 predicted proteins | sample AntAcemetage1075_FD_181150 | JGI IMG/M metagenome (GOLD analysis project Ga0222684, IMG submission 181150) | Saline water microbial communities from Ace Lake, Antarctica - #1075 | ecosystem: Environmental > Aquatic > Non-marine Saline and Alkaline > Saline | place: Antarctica: Ace Lake...
GAGCGTCATCAAACTCATGATGTGGGGAACGCTTACCACGAATATGTTCCAGACCTACGCTCACCTCACCGGCGGCGACATCGACCGGGCCATGCTTGATAATTCTGGCATCATAACCGATGATGAGGAAGTCCGGCAGACGGCCTCACTTGAACCTCGCCAGTGTCCCAAGTGTCATTACGTCAACGGACCGGTCGCCACTTATTGCAGCCACTGCGGGCAGTGTCTCACCGATAAGGCAGAGGAGACAATTCAGACGCTGGTCCAGGACCTCATTGACCACCCGGAGATCCTCAGAGAAGCACTCGAAAAACGGGCTCATGAGAAACAGGGAGACCAGAATTCTGCGCCCTCTCATCTCTCAGCCTGATCCATTCTCTCTTTTTCTCTCAAAAAAGGCTGAATATCTCTTCGATTCCCCTATTATGCTTTTTTAGTTTCACTTCCGATCTACCCTCCATTTAGGTTTAAATAGGTCTGCAATATATCTTAAAATGGGAATAAGGGTCACAGTCTGCTGGAAATCCAGGTTATTGGCCAATGAGAAGCTTTATAGTGGTCATCGGTAACCCTCACCTGTGTCAGGTGAAGACCGGCACAGAAACTCAAATGAGGTAACGAATGAACAGAACAACAGACCACAGACCCCGGCCAGTAACAAGAGATGACCTTAAGGCGCTCTATCAGGCCAATCCACTCTGTGATGAAGATGTCACAGCAGCGATGGTACGGCACAACGTGTGGCTCATCGTCAATCCTGAGGTGAACACATGAGAATAAAAAGCGGCAGCCCCCGGACTCAAACAGCAAATAAGAGATTGAAGACTGCCAACAGTATTTCTACGGGGGAAAATAAAGCCCTTCGTACTGTTGCAGCCTTCATGGACCGCTTTGACATCAACCGTTTTGGAGGAAAGGGATATGTCAGTTCTTGAAGACTGTTCCATTTCTATCCGCGACCAGTCACTCCTGCACTTTTCTATGACTGAGGAGCGAAACGACTTTTTGGTGCAGATGAAGGAGATCGAGACCTATGTAGCCGGTGCTGTTGATGACGAGTACGCAGCGACAAAGGACCGGTCTCTCTCCAACGCTGACAAACGCCGGCAGGAGACTGCACGGCGGTGTTCCCACGATGATTCATACACGGTGATGGGTGATCGTTCAGAGGAGATCCGGCGTAAAGCGGTGAAGATTTCCATCGATATCAGCTACCTGAAACGGTGCTATCAGAACAATCTTGTACGTCTGCGCTGCTATGACCAGCCGGAGATATTCCGGGAATTTTTTGGAGACCAGGAGGCATAGATGGAAGCACAGGACACATATCCTCTACCGAAGGTTTTCTTCGGCTGCGTCTTTACCGAGACCGAGGACCGCATCTTCATGGATCACCTGAAGCTGCTGATAAACGATGAGGATGCATTATGTCGTGATGAGACGGGCCGATGGATTGGCCTCCTGCTGAAACAGGGCGTGAACCGGTCAATTATGATGAATGCTGATCTGGAAGAGGATGAGCTGGTCGTCTATACGTTCCCGATACCCTACACCCGGTATGGCAGCGTTATGATCGAGGCTGAGACCGGCACACTCCTGCACCTCATCACCTCGCTCCGGTCCGAAACTGATCGTTGTCGCCGGCACCGTTTCTTTAAGCAGATTCTCAATGTGATGGAAGGTGCCTGGAAACGGGCCTATGCCATGAACGGCACATTTCAGGGGATGAGCAGGTGAAACTGAGTCTGCAGGATCTTATCAGGCTGTTTCTGATCGAACGGTCGCCTCTTTCGACACATGAACTGGCAATTATCTGTGATGTCAGTGACCGGCAGATCCGCCGGGAGATCCGGAAGATGCCGGATGTGCAGCAGGAGCGGTCCGGGAGAAATGTACGGTATTCGCTTATGATGACTGGGTGTTCTCTTCCTCCACGGCCACCTTTTCCAGCAGCTAATACAGCAGCACGGTCCGGGCCTCAGGGGGGTTCCATCCCGGAAAGCCGGCCAAATGACGAAAATGAGGGGTCTGCACCGTCAGTTGGGGGTGTGCAACAGCGGACAGGTGAATCCACCCTCTCACCCTATCCGGAGGCGGAGGGTGCTCCGATTGGCGATTCACTACCCATGACTACTGGTAGATCGGCACATTCCGGCAAGGGATGTGCTTCATCCGGCAAACCGGCGGCGGATGTAGCCCCGATTGGCCGCGGTCCGTGTCCGCTATCGGGCATGACGATGGAGCATGATACGATCCGGTTTCTGGTTCGTGATCCAACGTTTCGAAGAGCGGTGTTTGCAATGGCGGATCAGTGTAAATGGGAGGTTAAGAAGGTTGATAACGGGACCACCTTCTCGGCTCACCATATTAAGTTCTTTTCCGGAGTTACCGCGACAGCGGTGTTTTCGGATGAACCGGCTCTTATGAGACCATATGCAGACCAGCTGACGGTGACGTTCGGTCATGATTCAGACGCGGGTTTTATTGCGACATACCTGCGGCTGGAGGAACCGTCACATCTGATCTATGACGAGTGGACGACGGTGATTGACGATATGCCTATCATACAGGGTGTCATGAAGGCGATGTATCCGCTGGTTCGTGTTGACGGGACCTATCGCCGGTCCGGGCCTGACCTTCAGACGCCGGGGCTCAAGATCTATGCCCGTGGCGGCACGATACGTATCGAGACGATTGCAACAAATCAGCTTCAGCAGGATATGGCCTATCGTTTTCACGATGAGCTGCACCGGGTGCTGCGTACGATTCCGAAAGACCCGCAGGCCCTGCTGCGTCTGATTACCCGCTGGTATGAAGGTGGTAATGCCTGTCCCGGTCTGGACTGCCTGCTGGAAAGTCTGCACAAGCTTGACTTCCTGAATACTGAGGAGATTATCACCCTGATGCAGAAACATCTGGGTATCCCGGCGGAGGCTTCGGCGGTGTTTCTGGCCGCGTATGGTCTGTGGGCCTCGAAGAAGTTCAAGGCTGCGGTGCGGCCGGATGATATCATTCAGATGCTCTCTGCTGAGGATATTGCTCTGACAAATGGTGGGTGGCTACAGTGACAGAATGCCCTGACGTACTCGCAATAGGCAAGACACGTCAAGAGGCACTGAACGGAGCCGCAGACTTACTAAAGGAGATGTTCTGTTAAATGGAACTTAAATACATCCCGTCAGGTAATCCTCAGGTTCCGTTTCATTCATCCGGTAAACCCACCGGCCCCCTTGCATCAATTATAGCAAGTATCTCTCTTTTCAAATCCGGGAGGTCGTGTCGTATTGTTTCATACACAGACTCGTAATCAACGCCAAAATAGTGGTGCATGATTTTATCCCGCATACCTGCGATCTCCTTCCAAGGCACCAGTGGATATTCTTCCCGCAGCTCTGGTGAGATGTTTTTTGCCGCTTCTCCAATGATGGTAAGCATTCGTTCAATGCCCGCCCGCTCCAGTGGGCGGTCTCTGAGCTCAGTAGCTGATGTGATCGTTCCTGAAAAGTCTTCAATGTGACATATAGCATCAAGCAGATGACTGAGATAGGCCGCGTCCCTGCCCGTCATCCGAAGATCACCACTTCATCATGGTGGATTGGTCCGGCGAGATGAGGACTTATTGATTTTTCAGTGAGCAGATCGATATCCCGGTGGAGGATATTGGTAAGTTCATCCTCGATATGCACCAGCTGAAAAAGGCTTTTGGGATGATCAAATCTGACCAAAATGTCAATATCACTCCCTGCTCTGGCTTCTCCTCGTGCATATGAACCAAAAATTGCAATACGCTGTGCTCCATGTTTTTTCAGGATTGATATGATAGGTTCCCTGATATTTTGATCTATGTTCTCTCCAGCCATTGATTCACACCAGATATCTCTTGTTCTGTATTTGGACAATCTCCTTCATCATTCTTTTGCATGTGCAGGTGGATTATACTTATCATCTCCGGTAATAACCGTTGCAATGCTCCGGGTATTCCGGAGATCTCACCGGTGGTCTTTGAGGAGCTGCTGGTCAACGCTCTGGTGCACAGGGATTATCTGATCAGTGCACCGATCCGGCTGTTTATCTTCGACAACCGTATTGAGATCATGAGCCCCGGACACCTCCCTAACAATCTGACGGTGGCGAAGATCCGGGCTGGCAATTCCAATATCAGAAATCCTATCCTGGTGTCATATATCGCCAAAGGGATGCTGCCATACCGGGGCCTTGGCTCAGGCATCAAGCGTGCTCTTGAAGACTGGGCTCATATCGACTTTACCGACGACCGGGAGGGTTGCCTTTTTACCGTTACTGTATACCGGAAAGAGGAGAAAGGTTCGGAGAAAAGTTCGGAGAAAAGTTCGGAGAAAATTATTGATATGCTGAAGGCCGAGCCCGGACTGGCGGCCAGAGAAGTTGCAGAACGGCTGGATATTACTCCGAGAGCTGTTGAGAAACAGATCGCCAATATGCGAAAAGAAGGTCGAATCAGACGCATCGGTCCGGACCGGGGCGGGTACTGGGAAGTGATCAAGTGAGGGTTTTACCGGATGTATTGTGAGAGGGCCTTTGTGTCCTTTCCTTTTAAAGCGAAGATAAATATCGATACCCTGATTTGTTGCATGTTCAGGGATTCTGACATATTCAGGTTTGCTGAATGAATCTATGAAAACATCAGCATCTAAAAAGATTGAAAAACTATCGCTCATTTAGCAGGTCCAAGCTGTTTCACTTTTTGGGCGTGCTGTTCCGCACTGATTGCCTTGGTAATACGGCCCCAGGCGTTAACAGCTCCACCATATGGAAGGAGATCCCGTTCATATTTTTTCCCGATTACATCTTCTGCTCTCATGCCTCGCACCTAATTACTCATGGATATTCGACACCTGAAATAATTATTGTATCCTCAAATACAGTGAATACCACTACTTAACAGGCCCTGTAAATGGTGCTATCGTAAGGTGTCAACGCCGGGTTAATTTTCATCAAATAATGCCGGAAGCATTCGTTTCATGGACTTTTGGCAGAACACCGGCATGGTTTCGACGAGTGTGGCCACCCGATCGTGCCGGGTGACGTCGCCGGGGGGGAGATGTCAGAAGAGTGGTAATCAGATACATCATTCATTGAGCATATAGTCCATGTCCTGACAGATGTTACGAATGTCCCGTTCATGTCTCCTTTATGTCCCCTTTGGGAGGGGATATGGATGCCACCGGGAACCATGACCCGAAAGATGATCTTTTCCACGCCCGGTTTAAGTGCGGAACAGCTCAGAAACCTTCTGCCTGACGCTGGATCATGAGGGGATGGTGGTTTCGGATTATGGGAGCGATGTCTGGGTGTATGTTATGCTGGATGCCGGGTTTCAACAAATGATAGTTGACAGGAGAGATTTTCACATTTCCATTGACAGGTTGTGAATGAATTTGGACATTGTATATATTTATTGAACACTTCAGAACCGGAAAAATAAGATTTCAGTTTTTTTGTCATCAGACGCACAATTGCAATTTTCTAATTGTCGTTTTTTGTAAGTTCTTTGTTCAGTTATTGTTTATAGAATGCTCATAGATTGTTCATTCTTTATTCGTTTAAAGAACAATTCGGATGCCTGAAACTCATGATTTAAGCAGATTTTTGTCATTCGCTGTCGAATTGCTATTTTTGTAATTGTCGTTTATTGTTCATAGATTGTTCATAGAATGTTCAATCATTGCATATTTTCTGTTTCAGGTAATGTATAATTCCAGTATATCATTATGAGTCACTGCTCTCCGGTTCAGAATCATCGTCTGACAATACATACCGGGCCCATCGACGGGTGCCTTCAAGCCGCAGGTCAGGATTTTTCTCAACCATTCTTTTTAGAACATAACCGGCAGCATATGGTTCAATCTGACACAAATCAGCCGCAACCCTGCGGGTAATCGAGCCATTATCTTCAATATACTGAAGAATCATCTGCTCATGACGGACGGGGTCTATGCCTCTTCTGCGTTCATACTCCGTCTCCATATTCAGACGTTTATACAACCCGTGAGAGAGCATATACACCCTGCCACGACCCCGGCCTTTTCCTTCCACAAGCCCGCGGAGAAGTGTAAGGCCGCTGATTAATAAATGTTGGATACAGGGCTATTTCAATTTTACAGAACTTTCGTTCGGCTTCATGGGAATCCGGATGATGAGGTATTAAGGAACATTAAAGGATCTGTACATTTTATCTTAATCAATATCAGGAAGATCCTGGTACATACAGTCGTGTAATAGAAATGAATTCAGATAGTAAAAGAACCTGGAACGACGAAAGAACTGTCCTGAATAACCCCGGGCACTCTGAAGAGGCAATTCAGACATTCAATGGTGCGATGGAGATTAAACCGAAGTCTGTACATTCATTGAAATGTGAAGGAATTGTGGATGCTCAATTTGGATATTATGAGCAGGCAATTTCCGCTTTCAATGAAGGGATAGAGATTGATCCGGAAGATGCCGGCATATGGTTTGAAAAAGGAAGGGCTCTGAATGAATTAAAACGTTATGAGGAGGCAGTTTCCGCGTACAACCGGTCGATAGAGATTGATCCGGAAGATGCCTTCACATGGTATAGAAAAGGAATGGCCCTGAATGATTTGGAACGCAATGAGGAGGCACTTTCCGCTTTCAATGAAGCGATAGAGATTGAACCGGAAAATGATGGCCTATGGTATTACAAGGGAAGAGCCCTGGATATTTTAGAACGCTATGAGGAGGCAATTTCCGTTTACAACCGGGCAGCAGAGATTGATCCGGAAAATACTGACATCTGGTATAGCAAAGGAAAGACCCTGGATATTTTAGAACGCTATGAGGAGGCAATTTCCGTTTACAATCAGGTGATAGAGATTGATCCGGGAAATACACTCATCTGGTATGACAAAGGATTGATCCAGATCAAGTTAGAACGCTATGAAGAGGCAGTTCAGGCATTTGATCATGCGATCGGGATAAATCCGGGTGACACACGTGCGTGGTATAAAAAAGGGCAAATTCTGAAGAAGCTGGGACGCAACAATGAAGCATCTGAAGTATTTCAGGAGGCAATTTCTGCTTACAACCAGGCGGCAGAGATTGATCCGGAAAAACCGACATCTGGTATAACAAAGGATTGATCCTGATTAAGTTAGAACGCTATGAAGAGGCAGCTCAGGCACTTGATCATGCGATCGGGGTAAATCCGGATGACATACGTGTATGGTATAAACCAGGGCACGTTCTGAAGAAGCTGGGACGCAATGATGAAGCATCTGAGATATTTGAAGAGGTTGACAGGTTATTTTCTATAATCACCTCTTTTAAAACCTGATTTTGTTCTCTCCTCTCTTCCGTTCCAAAATATTTCCCCCCCAAAAAAGGGAGTTCCCTCCCTCATACCCTCATCTCCTTGCACTGCCGGTGGTGAGGGAATATCTGGCCGGGATGCAGGAGAGATGTGTGCGGCAGAGTGAGGATGAATTTGAGACAGTGTGATCTGAATATCCAAAAAGGTAGAAGTCTATTCTTTTTCTAAGATCAACGTTCTGACAGTAAACTTTGTAAGGGAGGTTCATTTGATGTCAGACATTGATGTTCTTTTCTTCATTGCTGCATAAGTTTCAGCGTGCTTCTCACAGTCGTCTACAATATCCTGTACATATTTTGAAGAATTCTCGTAGGTTGTTGACTTTGAAGCCTCCTTTACAAACTTATCTCTTGCATCTCTGTACGTCTTGTAAAACCATTTCGTATTTACGATGTATCCTAGCCTTCTGCTCCATTCTGGTTCCATAAACTTTTTTCCCCTCTCCTTTTCATATAATTTTTTCAATGATTTTTCTTTTTTTTCATCACTTTTTGATTTAATAACAATTTTTTTATTTTCCCCAATATTCCGTTTTATGGGCTGATTTTCGGATTGAATGAAATAACCATCAATCTTACCGATCAACTCAACAAGTTCATCGCGGATTAACGGTAGAGCAAGATCAGGATCATCCATCCATGCAATCTCAGCTTTAAGAGACTTTTTCCGGGACGTAAGGTCATCCGGCACTTGGAGATCACAGGAAACCAATAGCTCTAATGTTGTATCTATGGCCTCAATCTGTTGCTTTTTCTTCAGAAGTTCAGGATCGCTGGAATTAATAATACTCTGAAGAACTTCCCCAAGTTCTTCAATCAGTGAATATACTTTTTCAAACACAGAATAGGTCTCCTGAATGAGTCATTTCTCATGAGCCAGAATAATTATTTGTATTATGATATAATTTCCTGTCAATAGAGCAGACTCTGATATTTTATAAAAAATGGGATCTATACTCCGGAAGCTGAGTGTTAATTTTATTTGAAAAATTGATCTTATTTCAGTTCCCATACACCATGCGGTGCACATTGCCTCAGCGAGTGTGACGGTGAAGGTGAAGAACGACAATGATACGTTCTACGTGGCCTTTACGAATGAGAAAGTCCGGGTCTATTCCTATGAGGATGATGGTGTCGTGACGGCACTTGAGACCTGGGCAGATGAGAAAGCTGTGCTGGGGTGAGTGAGTCCCGGTAATCTTTCTTTTTTTGGAGCTTTAGTTCAGTAATTACTTTTTGGAAGATTTTCTTTTCAGCCAGAAACACTGAGCTTTTCTAAATATTACTTCTTAGTTATTGAATGCTATTGGTTTTTCTGAGTTATAGCGACAACTTCATGAGAATGAATGTCTATGAGTTATAATAGAAGGAAAATAGTAAATGAAGGAATTAAAATGCACAGATGAACTTGGTTATTATGACACCACAATAAATGTAATTGGTGGACTAAGGGATTTTGATGTAATTATTAAAGCAATTAACTCATTTATACTTTGGCAATGGAATTTCTGGCTGATATGATCCGTGAGATCCTGATGGAGGATGATGATGGTATCATTCCGCTGGTTCCGAATGCCGGAGAAAAGATACTGCTTGATCGTATTGAGGATAAGTTCAGGGAAAAAGGATTCAGTATGGCTCAGTACTCCAGCTTTGATTCTGTCCTGGGACGGCCGATAAATGAGTATTTAGATAGTTATTTCTTTGCTGAGTTATCAAACCGGTTAAATCTCTTCCCAAATCTGCCAAAAACACCGTTTATCTGGCATCTCACAAGCGGGACGGAAAAGGGCTTTGACTGTTATATCATCATCTACAAATGGAACCGCGATAAGCTGCACCGGTTGCGTTCGGTCTATATCGAGCACCGTGAACGATCCCTTGTCAACCGGCAGAGCGACCTGGCAACCAATGAGAGTGCTGAAGCTCAGAATGAGAAGGACCGGATCTTCAGACAGCTCAAAGAAATAGAAAGCTTCAAGGTCAAGATAGATGAACTGCTATCTGAAGGATATGATCCGATCCTTGACGATGGTGTGGGTAAAAATATCGCACCTCTACAGAAAAAGAAGATGATTCCCTATGAAGTACTCAATGCCGGACAATTGAAGAAATACCTGAATGCGGACTGGTAGGAACCACAAATGAACACCACTCAACACAATTTAATCTGGAGGCCTTCATGAACATTAATGCAAGTATTATTGATCAAAGAATTACAAATATCGTTGAAAAACACTCTGATTGGCTGCCTGCCGATAATGATGCCAATAAAAAGAAATCGGCTGCATTTGTAATTCTCTGCATGTCGACTTGCCTTGATCTCTCCCTGGAGAAAGCGGCTGAACTTTTGACTGATGGAGGGAATGACGCCGGTGTTGATGGCCTTCATATTGGCGAGATTGACGACGGAGAATTCCTGGTCACGATTTTTCAGGGGAAATACAAGGTAAATAACCTTGACGGAAACGCAAATTTTCCGGAAAATGGTGTAGAAAAAGCTGTCAACACCGTTCAGGTTCTCTTCGACCCTTATCGTAAAGTATCATTAAATGAAAAAATTGCTCCAAAAATCGAAGAGATCCGCTCCCTCATCCGGGATGCATACATCCCGAATGTGCGGGTAATTCTATGTAATAATGGAGCGACCTGGACCAGTCAGGCAGACAACTGGATAGACGAAGCAAAAAATGATTATGGTGATCTAGTTGATTTCGCCCATTTCAACCATGATTCGATAGTAAACATTCTCCAACGCAGTAAGACGGTGGATGCCACTGTAGCCATGAGTGGTCAGGCGATTGTCGAGGATATGAATTATATGCGTGTTCTTATCGGACGTGTCTCAGTTCAGGAGATTCAGCGACTGTTCAATGACAACGGCGATAAATTGTTGGAGCGCAATATTCGCCGCTATCTTGGACTTCATTCCAACCGCGTAAATACAGCAATTCATGAAACACTCTCAAATGCGGACAAATCAGACAAATTCTACTTTTACAATAATGGGATCACTGTGGTTTGCGACAAATTTGATTACAATGCATTTCAAAAATCTGACTATAAGGTACAAATCAAAAATATGCAGGTGATTAATGGAGGACAAACCTGCAAGACTATTCAGGAAACACTGAATAATGCATTACCAAATGCGATCAGTGAGTCTGCGTATGTAATGATCAGGGTTTACCAACTCGCAGAAACGCACAAAGGGTTTGTAAGGGACATCACCTACGCAACAAACAGTCAAAACCCGGTATATCTTCGCGATTTGCATTCCAACGATGAAATGCAGAAGCAGCTTGAGATCGGAATCTCCGGCCTTGGATATACCTACAAACGACAGCGGGAGGAAGGCGGTAGCGGGTCTAATATTATTACCAGTTCGATTGTGGCAGAATCTGTATTGGCAATCTGGAGGAATAGGCCAAACCAGGCCAAGTTCCGACGGAGGGAACACTTTGGGAAGCTCTATAATGACATTTTCAGGAATCTCAATGCTGCTCAGGCTCTGTTGGCAGTCTTGATTTTCAGAACAGTTGAAAATGAAAGAAAACGGCCAACAGATCCAGAACCTCCTGAATTTCTTCCCTATGCATCACACTACATATCAATGCTGGTTGGTCGTTCACTGTTAGAAGATCAGGATACAAAACTTGAAGACGTTTCTCACCGCAATTTCGCACCCTTGCTTAAGGTGTTTGAGGACAACCAAGCCAAATATCATAAGGATGCTGTTGATACGATAGCCGAAGCATTGAAAGATTGTTATGGTGATCGGGAAATTTCACTGCAACAATTATCTGCCACATTCCGTCGTGGCGATCTTCTGGAAATGTTAGGAGCTTAGGACCTGGAGCGAAACCAGAGATGAACAAAAATTTCATGGGGGAAAGAACTACATCCCATTATTGGCTGCACGGCACTGTCGGGAAATCCAGTGATTTTATTATTTTCATGAATGGTTTGATGAAGTCTGCCAGTTGAGACTGTCCTCTACGAGAACCGGGGAGCAATTTTGTGATTTTCTTGTGGGGGTTTCGAGGAGATCTCTCTCATATTTATTACACCAAACAACTCTGCAAAATAATCTTTTCCATGTGGAATTAGGAATTTCGAAATTTCTGCGATTCCTTCATAAGACACATTTTGATCGCGGCATTTTGAGGCAAATAAAGCGAAAAAATCTTTTATTTGGGATAGTAAATCTGTCCAGATATATTTTGATTCTTCCTGATTTGATTGACAGTTTGGACACGTATATTTCCCAATTTGAATTAAGCCTAAATTTTCCTTTGAATATGTATTAAACCCATTATGGACCATTTGAGTTCCACAACTCTTACATATCGGGGTTTTTACACTTCGGAATACTGAGTTGCTATCGAAAATGTATTCATTGGAAATATTACCCAGTACATCTCTGATTAGATTGTCATTTCTTGTGCCAGATATTTTCGTTTGAATTTGTATCATATTTCTTCAATATGATATTGGTTGTACAGATACGTTTTATTATCTATTTAGAGCGAATTTGTACAATTTACTATTTCATAACTGACTTTACCGACAGTGCTATGTCTGGTTCACCCGGTTACGATTGCCCTGTTTAGGTAGGAGCTCATGCGTTCTTCATTACCGGAGAGTTGTGAGAACTGTTTATCGCAGACATCGCTGAATCGTGCCAGAACACTTCTGCTGATATTTTCCTGATTTTCAAAGATGCCGACAGACTGGAAGTCCATGCCGAGCTTTTCAAAGTGCAGAATGTTGATGGTGACGTCCCGGACTTTATCATCGTTGTTCAGGGCGAAGAGGAAGACGGGGCGGCCGGAATCACGGATGATGCAGTCAACAGAGTATCTGCCTTCGGGGTCCTGTTTGGGGTGACTCCAGTCGAAGTCAAAGGTCAGATCCCGTTTTTGGGGAAGAATACTGTTGGCGATATCGGTGATTTGTGTTCTGAAATCCTCATAGAAGGTTGATTTGACGATCTCGCGGGTGAGGTAACTGACGTCTGAGATCTGGATAATACCCTGAATCAGAGAGAAGAGGGCATCGCCGGGAGTGACTTCTTTGAGGGAGATGAACAGTTCACCGTCTTCTTCTTTGATGCCGTGACGCATGAGACTTGCCTCGATGATCTTCTGCCGGTTGCCTTTTCTCAGGTCCTTCTCATCAATGAGATAGGTTAACCTCATGAAGGTGTGGCCTTCATCGGTGATGCGCCAGACGCCGTTTTCATCCTGACTGAGGGTGATGGCAAGATGATCACCGTCATCGAAGGTGAAGGGTGTAAAGACCCGGTAGCGGTTGACACCTTCTTCTACGATTCTGATATCAGCACAGACTTTTTGCAGAAATTCCTTTTTGGTATGTTCGATGTCCATTATGCTCCCCCAAATTCATTCAGTTGTTTGTTTACATTCAATTGTCGTACTGAGCAGTCTTCGATGAGGCAGTCGATGGCTTCTTCAGCGGTGCTGTACCTTTCTGTTTCTTCGGCATACCCATCTTCGGAACATCCGTCTTCTCTCTGATAGCGTTCTGTCATGGTGTGTATGTGATAATTATAGAATGTGTTTCTCTCTATTTTATTTGTGTGCTCGTGACTTTTGCCGTTGTATCGCCTAAGAATCCGGGCGATGTTTGTCCGTTCCGGCTGATACAGGAGAATGACGGAGAAGTCGGTGGGGTATCTGGTATTCTGCCGGTATCGTATCTGGAAGGTATGCCCGTCTGATCCGGTGAGGGTTATCTCTGATTCGTAGTGGCCCCGTTTTTCTTTTCTTGTGCCAAGGGGCCTAAATAATCGGGGCAGTTGTTTTTGCTCGGTAAGGAGGTTGCTTATTTCTGTGTCGCTGAGAAGATTGTTCATAGGTATTGCCGTGATTTCAGATTGTTAGCGTTGTCTGTCCGTTGTAGGCAAGGGCATCCTGTGCCCATTTTTTCCGTTCGCAGATGGAGTAGAGGCGGTAGGCAAGAGATAATTTCAATATGAGTTTCATCTGACCTATAAAGCAGACGTTCGTCCATTTTGCCGTTTGAATCTTTGACAAAAACATTGAGAATATCCGGACCTATTTTTTTCACCGAAACCACTGTGACAATAGAACCTGGTATAATTCCCCTGACAATACTTCCCGGCTGAATTTCCTCAAGACTGCTCATGAATAATTTTTTCCCTTCCTGATGTTAGCGGAATCAGAACAATATCAGATGATTGAACTTATTTTTATCAGGCACGATAAGGCTTTGGTCTGATTATACAATGGGTCATGCTATGGTCATATTAAAAATATGAAATAAGGAAGTCAATCCCTAAAAACCACAACTGAACGACAATGGATTCTTTGTATGGATCCTTCTTAAACCGCCCCTTCTGCTCACTCACACCCTCTCTCCCATCGCGCAAGGGGCTGATGGAATATGGACCATAGGTTATCCAACGCCTTGCCCCAGTATATACTGTTCTATGGTCTGCCCGGCACCGGCAAGACAAACACCGGCCACATCAGCCGCCTATCACAAAACGAGCATCCCGACTGAAAGGAGGGTGCGAGTGAGTGGCAGGCGGCACTTTCAATCAAATTCACCCACTCAACTTCACACAAGACTCCTCGGTTATCAACCCAATAACCTCGTCCTTTTTAGATAATACGGATGCTATTTCAGAAACCGCTCTCTTAAGGCTCTTCATGAATAGATCCCAGCCCTCCGATGTATTAAGATCCGATGACAACCTGACAGAACTGATATACAACGGAACCTTCACTGTATCACCGTCAGGATCCATAAACTCAAAGAAAAACGTTCCATAATCCCGATCTTCAATCTCCGGATACAGAAGCACTCCGGCAGTCGCCTGGAGTTTTGTCACATAGGCATACATCTGATACATATCAGCTTGTGAAACACCGAATTTCCGCTCTACTTCATCCAGAACCTTATACTTCGTATCGAGGACTGCCACCCGGCCATGCTGTCGGATAACAACATCCGGACGTAACTGAAAAACGCCGCCTCCGTTTTCTTTCGTGGCA
>Ga0222684_1000231_pt1 | contig 14335 bp, 12 predicted proteins | sample AntAcemetage1075_FD_181150 | JGI IMG/M metagenome (GOLD analysis project Ga0222684, IMG submission 181150) | Saline water microbial communities from Ace Lake, Antarctica - #1075 | ecosystem: Environmental > Aquatic > Non-marine Saline and Alkaline > Saline | place: Antarctica: Ace Lake...
AAGTCTTTGATTGCAGCATAATTACCGCTTACACCATAATATTCAAAGTGTCCTCTTAATTTGGCAGATACTATCTTCCACCACTCTTTGGTTTTAACCCTGTTCCTTATCGCCTTTAGCCAGCCATCTTTCCTTCTCTTTTCCCCGCGATAGGTAAAAATCTTAAAGTAAAAAAGGGTTTTTCTTTTTGCTTTGAAGTATTTTTTCTTATCGCGTAAACGCAAAGAATCAAAAAACTATGGCCACCGAAAAAGAAGAAAAGCACAAACCAGGCAAGATACCTCTTTCCTGCTTGCCAGGTGTTTGTGATTATCTTTTTTTTACGGGGAGAAGACTAAACCACAACCGATAACAGAATCACGAAAAGGTTCGCAAATAGGGGCGGGGCAAGGGAGAGAGGGTCTCGATAATGCCCGCAATTATGCTTGTAGAGTAGCGGGTGAATCGACCGCAGTTTTTCCTTCCCCCTTAATGCTTCCCCCCTAATGAATCATAGCCTAACCTTATTTTTTTCGCGGTGCTGAATGTCCCGAGCCAACAGTTTTTGTTCACAAAAACGAGGCGAGAGGACTGAAGCAAGGAGCGAAAAGCAAATAGATGAGGGTTAAGAGGGGGGTCTTAGGGGGGATTTAAGGGGGAAGGAAAATTACCCGCCCCGCGCGTGGTGTAAATTAAAACGAAAAGTCAGAAAGGGAGTAGTTAAGGTTAAGAGTTAGTCCAGAGGTTACATTCTGTTCCGCTATGGTGCGGATCAGAATGTAACCTCGTTAACCTGTGGGAACTGGAGCAGGTTAACCGGAGTGGATTAATCGGATTGGTTAAAATAGATTAGCCAGAGTGGCCAGGATTGATTAAATCAGGACATGGATTAAATTAGATCTAAGTTATAGGTTTGTCCTCTACTATTTTTTTATTTTTTATTCAAATAAGAGATTTAATCCTACTTCTTTGTTAAATTCCCTTTTAACTGTATTCTTAATTTCTTCGATTACAATTTCATCAGTTCCACTAATAATCGCGGAATTTAAATGCCCTCCATAGGCATTATATTTAGAATTAGATTCAATTTTTCAATTTAAAATAAAAAATAAAATAAAAAAATTTGACATTATATTATTTTGTGATATAATATTATTTAACTTGTCTGACAATATTAATAATACTAATAGGATAGATAATATATAAATATGTATTTAGTTAAGTAGATATTAGTCTTTTAATAAATTAAATGAGTAACTGGTAGATTGGTAAATTGGACAATTGGTAGATTGGGTAATCGGTGAATTGGTAAATTGATAACAAGCGGTAGTTTCTTAACCTGCATCAGATCGAGATGCGGAAAGGTACTTATGAAATATAAGAAACTTTTCAGTTTCCCTCATAAGTATGAGATTAAGGAGCTATTTTAAAAAGAAAGGTAAATTAATTACCTTTTAAAAATAAAACAAAAAATTAAGTCTCTTTGAAAGGAGAAATATAATGAAAAAATTAATAATTGTTTTAATGGTAATAGCAATGGCTGCCTTTACCACAAGTGCTAAGCAAATAGCTCAATCGCCAGTAGACCTTGGGTCGGCCGGTAGTTTCGTGATTCTAGCAAAATCAGGAATCACAACCACTGGAACCACCTCAATTACTGGAGATATTGGAGTTAGTCCAATCACCTATGCCGCTATCACAGGATTTGCATTAACACCTGTAGTACCTGATGGCTCGAATACATTTTCAACATCATCTCTAGTGACCGGAAAAGTATATGCAGCCGACTATACGGAGCCTACTCCTACTAACCTAGGCATGGCTGTACTCGACATGCAAGCCGCGTACACCGACGCCGCTGGACGGACACTACCCGACTTTACTGAACTGGGCACCGGAAATATTGGCGGGCTGACACTCGCTCCTGGACTCTACAAATGGAGTTCTTGTGTGACAATACCAACGGATGTCACCCTCTCGGGCGGCCCGGATGATGTCTGGATCTTCCAGATAGCGGGAACTCTCGATATCAGCTCCGCTACGAGCGTTATTCTGAGCGGCGGCGCACAGGCCAAGAACATCTTCTGGGTGGTCGCAGGCGCAGTGGCTCTTGGAACGACGTCTGAATTCAATGGAAATATATTGGCCAAAACAAATATTACGATGAACACCGGCGCAACGCTGAACGGCAGAGCGCTGGCACAGACCGCGGTTACATTAATCGCCAATGCCATTACTGTCCCATAAGTCATGAAGTATTCGGTATGAATGCAGGCAAAAAGGGAAGACGGGCTATTTTTCATAATTCAGCCTGTCTCCCCTTTGCCTCTCTACAACTCCTCGTTCTTTTGGCACAGAGATATCCCCTACGGCTTTTTTCAAAGAGCCGGAAAGGCAACAGCAAAACGCAACAATACAAAGGAGAACGTATAATGAAAGCATTCAGACTGTGTTATAACTAATTCTATTTAGCAATTATTTTTTGTAGATTAAAAAAATTTAAAATTTTTAAGGTTAGGTAAAAGATGTAATTGTGACACAGTCTGAATGACAAAAGGGTAGGGTTTGATTTATCAAACCCATTATAATAATTTGAAGGAGGAAGTAGAATGGTCTTAGAGGCAATTAAAAAAAGGCAGAGTGTTCGAAGTTATCAGGACAAAGAAATTCCCGAAGAAGTATTACAACAGATTTTAGAGACGGGCAGATTAGCACCTTCTGCTAGTAATCAGCAAGGTTGGAAATTTATAGTAGTAAAAGAGGAGAGTTTAAGAAAAAAATTGGTTCCTGCTTGCAAGAATCAGAAATTTGTAGGAGAAGCTCCGGTAGTTATCGCCGGGTGTGCTTATAATTTTGATCATATAATGAGTAATGGTGAACACAGTTCTCCTATCGATTTAGCAATTGCTCTGGATCATATGAGTTTAGAAGCAGCATCTTTAGGATTAGGAACTTGTTGGATCGGTGCCTTCTACCAGGATCAGGTTAAAGAAATCTTAGGTGTACCCGAAGATGTCCTGGTTGTTGCCCTAATGCCGGTAGAATATCCTAAGAAATTAGGAAGTAAGACCGGGAGAAAGCCTTTATCGGAAATTGTTTGTTACGATAAATATATTCCATAAGAATTATACTATTTTTACCTGCTTCTTTATTAAATTCCCTTTTAACTGTATTTTTAATTTCTTCGATTACAATTTCATCAGTTCCACTAATAATCGCGGAAGTTAGATGTCCTCCATAGGCATTATATTTAGAATTAGATTCAATTTTTCAATTTAAAATAAAAAAATTTGACATTATATTGTTTTGCGATGTAATATTATTTAACTTGTATGATAATATTACTAATAGAACAAATAATATATAAAAAGGAGCCTTTCAGTGTTTAACAAAGTTCAAACTAAAAAAGTTTATATGGAAATAGTTGAACAAGTTCGAGTTTTAATAAAAGAGGGTAGGTTAAAACCAGGGGATAAACTTCCTCCAGAACAAGTTCTAGCAGAAGAGTTTGGAGCTTCTCGTCCTTCGGTAAGAGAAGCTATGAGTGCTCTAGAAATTTTAGGAATAATAGAGCGTAGGGGAGGTAAGGGTAATTTCATCAAGTATAATTTTAACTTCCTTTTGTATGAGCAAAAATTTAGAGAGCTTGGAGAAGAGGCGATCCCTTTTGAGCTCTTGGAGGCAATAAAGGCATTGGAACCCGAGATTGTCGGTCTTGCCGCCAAAAAGGCTACCGAGGAAGAGATAGCTACTCTTCAGGGGTCCTTGAATAAAATGAAGGACGCTGCTGTAACGAACATCCCTGAGATAATGGAATTTGATAGAGAATTTCACATTAATATAGCTAGGGCAGCTCACAATAGCCTCCTTTTTTCCATGATGATTTACCTGATTGACCTATCACAGGAAAAGCTCTGGATAAACATGAAGGAGAAAAGCTTGTGCATTCCTGGTCATATTCAGAAGTATTTTGAAGAGCATAATGAGATTCTTAAGGCCATTAAAAACAAAGATAGCAAAGGAGCCCGCGATAGAATGCACGAGCATTACACTATGAGTAATGAAGGCTAATATGCAAGAGTCGATGTATAAATTTATGAAAAATGGAAATATTTGAGAACATTTTCCTATCCTGTCAATGGCCAACGAGAGAGAAAGAGAACGAATCCTTAATTTTGAATTGGCCGGGGGGTCAGGTCTTCACATTTGACATAAGTTAATATTACACTAAATAATCAAGAGACTTATGTCAAATGTTGAGACCCCCTTTGCTCCTTTCCTAAAACTTAAAACCATTTTCTTTAATTAGCTTAATGCAGGTGTCTACTACTTCCGGGTCAAAAAGAATATTTTTATTCTCGAGAATTTCAGCTAAAGCTTCATCAATACTAAGAGCAGGTCGGTAAGATTTATAAGAAGACATTGCTTCTACCACATTTGCCACCCCTAATATTTTTGCCTCTATGCAAATTTCATCACCTTTTAATCCTCTCGGATAACCTGAACCATCTATCTTTTCCTGATGTTGAAGGACAATTTCGGCAATAGGCCAGGGAAAATCTACTTTTTTTAAGATATCGTAACCTACCCTGGGATAATTTTTAACTAAATTAAATTCTACCTCAACTAGTTTCTTGGGCTTACTTATAATTTCAGTGGGTAAATTAACCTTTCCAATATCATGAACTAAGGAAGCAACCCTGGTTCCCTCAATCTTGTCCTGAGAGAGTTTCATTTCCCGGGCTATGGCAGTGGCAAGTTTAGAGACTCTTTGTTGGTGCCCTGCGGAGTAAGGGTCTCTTAATTCGATTACTTTGGTAATAATATTGGCAGTACCTTCTATGACTTTTTCTATCTTTTTACAAGTTTGTTGGAAATTTTTTTCCACCTGTTTATACTTAAGTTTTACTTCTTCTAAGCCGTCAATCTTTTCCTGCATTTTTTTTATTTCTTTAATAAGCTGGCCTTTTGTCTTTTCCTCGTCTTTCATTTTTAAAATTACACCTCCGTAAAAATTGATATTTATTAATTTTTATACGAATATTCAAAAAAAACTGATTTTTATAATTTGAATATTGCCAAGCATTTGTCATTTACTATATTAGTATTCTACATAATTTTAAAAAATCCTCTTTTTTAGCTCATATTTTTTAATAATAGCCTATTTTTTTAGTTATCTCACCTGTTTTCTTTTATTTAGATATATAAAAATAAAATAACATTAAACTACGCCGCTTAAGGTAGTGGCTTTTAAAAAAATAATTGTTTTTATCATTCCGCACTTGATACGGTATCTATGAGTAGGGGCGTATTGCAATACGCCCCTACAATGATAGATACCCGCTCCCCGATCAGGTCGAGGACAGGTTTCGCGGGAATGACACTGGCCAGGCTAAAATTATATTACCTCCGTTATAGATTTTGGATTTCTAAATTTATTTAAAAATAAAAAGAGATAAAAGGAACCAAAGAAATTTTAATATTTAGTAAGAAGTAGATGGTAATACATTCTTTCGATATGAATTTACCAGAGTTGTTAAAATATTTTAAAAATTTTCGTAGATGTGCTCTATTATTCTGTTTTCAAAAATTTTAGGGTCGTTTTCATCTTCTATAAATATAAAATTATTTTCCATAAGACAAAAGACTACCCATCTCTTATTTTTGGTTTTCAATAATCCGGCCAGTGCTGAAGCCGAGGATAAGGTCCCGGTCTTGCCCCATACCTGAAAAGGCAGGCGTTCTCTTAAAGTCCCCTTCTCTTTGGTATTGGCAAAATAATCCAGTATTTTAAAATCGTATTTCCGGTAAAGATAGGAAATCACTTCCACCAGATGAGCGGGAGTTATAAGATTATATTCAGAGAGCCCACAGCCATCCACAAGAATGTAATCTTCTCCCCATTTTAAACCCAGGGCTGTATCAATAACCTCTTCCAAAGAGGCAATAGACCGAGCAATAGTAGTGGAGCTCCCCTCAGGATTATCCTCAGGTGCCAGCGAACGAAAAATATTTTCAGCACTTTGATTATCACTTTTTTTCATCATGTAAGCCAGTATTTTATCCAGGGTATCAGAGTAATAAACATACTTTACCCGTGAATCCTCTTTGGTCTTCCCAATCCGAATACCCCCCTCTATCTTAACTCCTTTTTTGGATAGCTCTTGAGAAAAAATATTTCCCCAGAGAAGAGGCATGGTATTAAGATAGGAATTTTGTTTTTCCTTGACTTTGGACCCCATCACAGTTAATGCTCCGATTAAGGGGTTTTTATCATCCCACATCCATCCCCTTCCTAAAAACTCTTCAGGTAAGAACTTTGAATTATCCAATACGATATCTCCGGAGATATGTCTAATATTAAACTTTTGCACCAGAGCATCTGCTATCTTTCTGATAACCTCCGGGGTTTGAGTGGGGTCTCCGCTCCCTGCTATATACAAGTCTCCGTTTATCTCTCCGGGAGTAGTGCTGGAAAAATAGAAGGAAGTCGGATAAGCATACTGCTCCTCATCAAATATTTCCAGAGCAGCCATCAGGGTAAATATTTTGGTAAGGGATGCCGGGGTAAAAAGTTTATCTTCATTATAAGAAAATAGCACTTCCTGGGTATTTAAGTCTTTTATCAGGACTCCCGAAAATCCCGGGAATTGATTTATCTCATCCCGAATACCTACACCCGGGTCAGCAGCGACTGTACCAATTAAAAGTAAAGCACATATTAAAAAGGATGATAAAAAAATAATTATCTTATATCTTAACTTCAAGCTCTTTTCCTTCCCTAATTTCTTAATGAATGGATTTCTAGTATTTATTGGTTATCAATTCTTTATATAAAATTTTTTCGATTATTTTTCTTTCCAAAATTTGTTGCTGGGAATAAAATCTTTATTATTAAAAAATGGGCAAATGGTAATACATTTGGAACAATCACTGGTGTTTTCTTCCCAGAACTCAAAACATTTTTCCGGGTTGATATAATACTTTTTTACACCCGGATTATTGGAAATGGTTTCACCCTTTAAGTCCGGTTCCGGTTGAAAAGAAATTGCTTTAGCCTCGCAAACTTCAGCACATTGATAACATCTTTTACAAAAATTAGAAAGCTTAAAAATAAAATTAAGGTCCGGTTCATCCGAAACTAAAGGTAAATCAGTAAAAACTTTACAAATTCTGACTCCCGAACCATATTCCGGAGTAACCAGCAAACCATTTCGTCCTAATGCACCCAGACCGGCATCAATAGCCAGAGGAATGCTTAAGGCGGTATCATTACCGCATTGAATAGCCCGATAACCTAAATTTCTAATGAATTCCCCCAGACAGGAGATAACAAAAGCCATCTTGGAATAACCTAATCCGGTAGCAGCACAGGCAGGCAAAGCGGGAGTAGTGGATAACCCCGGAGAGTCCATCTCTATAGCTATAACTATTGCCCGGTTAATACCCTGGGGTAAATTTATGGGATAGGAACCTAAAAATTGTCCATTTGATCTCTTACCTGCATTCTTATAAATCCATTTTTCATTAATTTTAGTTATCCCCACCAGAGAGGCACCGTAAAATCTGGCTACTTTTTTTACCTTAGCAGTAAATTCTGCCAGGTCTTTAATCCGGTATTTTTGTTCTCTTAATTTATAACCATACCAATCTTCTTCAAAGGAGGTATCGCCTTCCCAGGAAAAAGCAAAAGGGAATCGATTATAGACTGCCCAGGAAGCCTTGGAAAAGGCATAATCAAAATGGGTATAACCTTCATTATCCTCTTTAATATTCTTTAGCATATCATCCGCAAAATTATTTTGGTAAGTTTTCAGGCCTTTATCCCACAGATAACGGCAAAACATTTCATTTTTCTGGTCAAATCTCCGATAAACATCCTCATCGATTTCATAATATTTTTCTTCCATTTGCCACTCCTTTTTTAACTCCTGCCCTTAATTAGCACCTAATTTTCTGCATCATTTTTAACAATCAACAAATCTTCTTTATTCTACATAACTTAGCATAAATTTATTTTGGTGGTTGCTTCTTGTTCTCTCTTGCTATAACTGGCTCTACATGGATAGTAGTCTCAATATCCATTTCTTCTTTTATCTTCTCTTCTAATTCTTCGGCAATCTTGTGGGCATCTTTCAACCTCATATCTGCTGGTAATCTAATATGAAAAGTCAATTCTTTATTTTCTCCATATTTGTGACAATGAAGGTGATGTAATTTAACATCATGAGATACGTTATTGGCCACAATTTTTCTAATCTCTGCTTCAAAATCCTCGGAGGGCCCTTCCCCGATTAAGGTACTGATTGATTTTTTTAAAATGATATAGGTGGTATAAAATATGACTAAAGATACTACAGCGCCCATGATACTGTCCACCCACCAGAAATACCCTCCAATAAATATTCCTAGCAAAATCATAAGAGATACCAGGGCATCACTTCTGTGATGCCAGCCATCGGCAATAAGTGATTGAGAATTGATTTTCTTTCCGACGCGTATAGAAAACTGAGCCAAACCTTCTTTTACTATAACGGAGATTATAAAAACTACTATAGCTAAATTTCCGTAAGAAGCGGATTGATGATTTATAAATTTTTGAATCGAGGAGATTAAAAAACTGACGCCTACCAGGGCCAATAAGGTACCGATGATAACCGAACTAATTATCTCTGCCTGACCGTGTCCGAAGGGGTGTTTTTTATCCGCAGGTTTAGATGAAACTTTAAAACCTATAATCACCACCAGAGAAGTAAGTGAGTCAGACAAGGTATGCCAGGCATCGGCAATGATAGCTATGGAAAAAGTCTTGATTCCCACCCAGTATTTCAAACCAAAAAGAAGGGTATTCACAATGATTGATACGGTTCCCTCTAAATATCCGATAGAAATTTTGTATTTTTTTGATATTTGTTTTTTTGAATTAATTTTCATTTTTCTTTTTTTAAACCCATTCGGTAACATATTCTTTTAAATGTTTGGTTTGATTCAATTGCAGCAGGCAATATCCTCTGCCTTCTTTATAAGAAAGAAGACTGTAAGATGCGGTATCCAGATGAATCCTCCAAAAATAGGGTGAGGCAATATTCAGGCAGGCGGCAATAAGAGGTTTTAATACTGCCCGGTGGGAAACTACCACTAAAACCTCTCCATCATACCTGGAAACTAAACTATCCAGACAGGCCTTGGTCCTTTTTTGCACATCATAAAGAGTTTCCATATCTTTCACTTGAAGTTTTTCTGGATTGTTTACCCAGAGCTCCCATTCCCTGGGATAGAGTCTGGCAATCTCTTCTTTAAATTGCCCTCCCCAGCTTCCCAATTCAATATTATTAAATTGTTCTTCTAATTTCACTTCTATCCCACATTCTTGGCCAATTGCCTCAGCTGTCTGCCTGGCCCGGGATAGAGGACTGGTATAAATATGCTTAAGAGGAAAATTTTTCAGCTCTTTTGCCAAATCCCGGGCTTGAATAAGCCCTCTTTCATTTAAAGGAAAATCTGTCCTCCCTCTAAACATCCCTTTAATATTTCCTTCACATTCTCCGTGTCTTGCTAAAATAATTAGTGTTCCCTTAAAATCCTTAAACATTCTTACCTCCTGTATTAACAAAATGTAAAGAAAAGTACCAGGCATTTTTTAGTTACGTCTATGTAACATTCTGTGCCAGGCACTTTTCTTTACATTTTTCCTTTCCATTCTTTAAAAAATTCTTTTAAGTAAAGATTTAGAAAACGGTGTCTCCTTTTGGCCATTTTTCTGCCGAAAGGAGTATACATCATATCTTTAAGTTTTAATAATTTTTCGTAAAAATGATTAACAGATGGTGCTTCGGTAGTTTTATATTCTTCCTTAGTTATGAATTTGTTCGCTTTAATGGCCGGATCGTAAATTGGACGGTTAAAAAATCCCCCATAAGTAAAAGCCCGGGCAATACCGATTGCTCCTATGGCGTCCAGACGGTCGGCATCAGTCACAGCCATTAATTCTTTGGAGACTGCTGGAGCAGAAGATTTTTTCTTGCCTTTCCTCTTGCCTTTAAGGGGTAAAGTATGCATAAAAGAAATCTGAGAAGTAATTTCTACAATCTTATCGATAAGCGAAGGAGAAATCTCCAGAGAAGAGAGCCACTCCCTTACCTTTGCTTTCCCCACTTCTTCATCTCCCTGAAAGAACTTGTAATCACCGATATCATGTAATAGCGCCGCCAATTCTACTATAAAAATATCCGCATCTTCATGCCGGGCAATCCGTTTAGCCAAATTTCTTACGCGATGAACATGCCACCAGTCATGACCGGTACTATCTTTACTCAAGGTTTCTTTTACAAAAGTTTCAGTTTTTTCAATTATCTCTTGCCTATCCATATTTCCTACCAGGGAACGGTTCTTTGGCAGGTTTTTACCTACCAAAGAACCGTTTATTTTTCCATCTTATTTTATTCTTATATTGTTTTATTTAACTACAATCAAATTATAATTCTGTGTGCCCAGACCTATCTTTTCTGCATAATTCAGGCCTATTTTCCAATCGGTATTAATATTAGCATGGCTAAATTTATCTTCTCCGGAATGAAAATGCTTCTCTTCCAGAATACTGCCTTTGATCATAGGAGCTTTATTTACTAAATCAACACAGGCTTTATCCAGGGCAACAAGGTCAAAAGAGGCGGCCATTCCGATATCCGGCACTATAGCCATATCATTATAATTGCAGCAATCACAATAAGGAGAGACATTCATAATAAAACTGATGTGAAAATGAGGCTTGTCTTTTAAGACTGCATAAGTATATTCTGCAATCTTTTCCTGAACATTACCTCCCGACTCATCAAAACCTACTACAGCGGCACTGTATTGGCATACCGCTACACACTGGCCGCAACCGATACATTTTTGATAATCAATTTCTGCCTTTTTATCTCCATTAAAATGAATGGCCTCCTGGGAGCAGTTTTTAATACACTGGCCGCAACCGATACAATTTTTAAGGTTAATCCTGGGTTTGGAATTAGCATGCATCTCCATCTTGCCAGCCCGGGAACCGCTGCCCATCCCTAAATTTTTCAGGGCACCACCGAAACCGGTCATTTCATGACCTTTAAAATGAGTCAGAGAAATAATTATATCGGCATCGGCAATAGCTGTAGCTATCCTGGGTGCTTTACAATGTTTTTGGTTGATGGTAATCTCCCGATATTCAGTCCCCTTCAAGCCATCGGCGATAATCACATCACATCCTGCGGCAATCCGATTAAAACCGTTCTCCATAGCTGTATTTAAATGGTCTACGGCATTGGCTCTTTTGCCATGATAAAGAGTATTGGCATCAGTTAAAAATGGTTTGCCACCTAAATCTTTAATCAATTTTACAATGCAAGCTGCATAATTAGGCCGAATATAAGCAAGATTCCCCGGTTCCCCAAAATGAATTTTTAGAGCTGTAAGCTTATCCTTAAAATCAATCCCTTTAATCCCGGCTTCTAAAACTAATTTCTTTAATTTATCCAACAGGTTCTTCCCCGGTTTTGCCCTTAAATCTGTAAAATACACTTTTGCTCTATTCACTATGTTTGCCTCCTATTTTTTTAAAAAACTAAAAATAAGTTTTCTATTATTTTAATCAATTAAAGGTATTAAAGCAAATTTTACATCACTTTGCAGATACCCAACACGCTCCTCTTTGTGAACTTTCCACACATAAATTAATAAATTTAACTCCTCTTGCTCCATCTTCAAAGGTAGGAAAATCAACTTCTTTCTGATTCTGGTAAGGTTTCCCTGCTTTTTTGGCCAGTAAGGCATCGCAAAAATTAGAATAGATATTGGCGAAAGCCTCATATACACCCTCGGGATGTCCTCCGGGAAGTCGAGAGACTCTCAAGGCCAGAGGGTATAAATTATCCCTTCCCTGAGATAAAATCTGAACTGGCCGGCCATAAAAAGCAACTTTCAAACAACCGGGGTTTTCTTGCTCCCATTCTACAGACCCTTTTTCTCCCAATATACGAAATTTTAAACCATTATTGTGCCCGATAGCCACCTGGGAACACCAGTAAATTCCCCGAGCCCCACTGTTATATTTAAGTAAAATTTCTGCGTTATCGTCAAGTGCTCTTCCCTCAACAAAAATATCCAAATTTGCACAAAGAGATTCTATTTTCAAACCGCTTACATAGGAGATAATATTTTCAACATGACTTCCTATGTCTGCTACACAATTAGACTTTCCAGAATATCTGGGATCAGTTCGCCAGGATGCCTGTTTGTTCCTTCCCTCTTTCTCCACCGGCATAGCCAGCCATTCCTGGAGATATTCTCCCATGACCATCCGTATTTTGCCAATTTCACCCCTACTAATTATTTCCCGAGCATGTTTTACCATGGGATAACCGGAATAAGTATAAGTCACACAACAAAGCAAATCTCTTTTCCTGGCCAAATTGGTTAATTCCTCCGCCTCTTCAACTTCCAAAGTCAAAGGTTTATCACAAACTACATTAATACCCTTTTCTAAAAAAGTTCTGGCTATTTCAAAATGCAAATTATTCGGAGTAACAATAGTAACAAAATCTATTTTATCCTTCCTTACTGCTTCTTTTTCCGCCATTTCTCCGAAATTTTTATATAGTCGTCTGCAGTCTAATCCTAAATCTTTACCTGTAGATAAAGTATTATCGTAGCTTCTAGAGAAACAACCAGCAACTAATTTTGCCTTATAGTCAAAGGTAGCCGCTTTGCGATGGACTTCGCCAATTAAAGAACCACCGCCGCCGCCTACCATACCAAAATTTAAAACTTTGTTCATTTAATTTACCTCTTCTTAGTTTAATATTTTTAAAATTTTAAAAGTAAATATATTTAGCTATATATTTTAATTAAACCATCACCTTTATCGAGTATCGAGTATAAGAAAAAAAGAGTGGGGGTAAGATAGTATATAATATTGAGTAAAGTACAGATAAAGTTCGCGGCAATATATAATTTTAAATCTAATTAGCAGGAGGAAGGGAAATAACTACACTTAAATTCTCTTTGGTAGCAATATATTCATGCTTTCCTATGGAAGCAGGAAGCATAAAAGTTTCTCCTTCTTTTATTTCATAATCTCCAACATTTGTAGAAATTATTCCTTCTCCTTTGGTAATTACTATGGAGGCAAATCTTCCTTCAAATGATAATTCTATATCTTTTACTTTTTCCAATAACATTATTTCGAAACAAGATTTCATATATTCCCCACTATTTAGTCTGTAAAGCTTTCCTCTTCTATTAGAAATCATTAATTCTTTTTTTATACAATATTTCCCTTTAGCTTCAGCAAGAGAATATCCTTGATAATCAAATATATCTAATGCTTTATCCCAACCCAGACCTATATGACAATCTTTTTCTTTTAAAACATGTGTACCTATGTTCTTTTCAAGCAAAATAGAAAAATCCGTAGGTTCTTGAGTTTCAATCATAAAAACTCCTTCTCCGATAGCATGGGGGATACCGGGTGCTACAAAGATAGCATCTCCTGGCTTTACCTCTACTTTGTGCATGAGGGAAAGCATTCCTTTGATATTCTGCTCTTCTACCAGTCTTCTCATTATCTCTTTATTTATGCCCGGCTTAAAACCTATTAACACATAAGGGTTTTCTTTTTCTATCTTTCTGGTGGCAAGGATATACCAGGCTTCTGCTTTTCCAAAATCAGAATTCAAATATTTTCGGGAAAATATCTTACTGGGATGAACCTGTAGGGGGAGACGAATAGATGAATCTAAAAGTTTTACTAAAAGATCTAAGGAATTACCAAATTTCTTGACATGAGCTTTGCCCAGAATATCTTCTGGAAAATGTTTTATCAGCACTTCTAAATTATCTATGCCTTTAATGGTTTTAATCTTAGAGATACTCTCGTTAGATATGCCATAAGGCTGTATTGCCTTTACGGTAGAGAGAATCCAATCTTCAGGATAATCAGAATCTTGTGGATTTTTTATACCTCTAAATTTTTCTAAAAGATACCCTCCTCTATAAATTCTAAATACTTTAGTAGGAAGGATCTGAATAATTCCTATATCACTCTTCTTCATTTTAATATCCCCTTTTTTTAAAATTGCTTTAATAAATTATTCTCTTAACCATTTTTTTAATTCCTCTTCGCTAGGCTCTACTGCATCTGGTATTAATTCAGGGATATAACGACAGGCTTCATATAGTACCGGAGCAAATTTCCCATAAATACCGGCAACATGATGAATGTAGGGACCACGAATAAACCTCTCTTCCCATAAGGGCCAATCATTTACCTCTACCCATAGATATGTTCCACTGGTTTGGGGGCCTTCCACACTATGGGCATGTC
>Ga0222684_1000234_pt1 | contig 14226 bp, 12 predicted proteins | sample AntAcemetage1075_FD_181150 | JGI IMG/M metagenome (GOLD analysis project Ga0222684, IMG submission 181150) | Saline water microbial communities from Ace Lake, Antarctica - #1075 | ecosystem: Environmental > Aquatic > Non-marine Saline and Alkaline > Saline | place: Antarctica: Ace Lake...
CCCTGGGTGACGTTATATTTGTAACTTCCTGAAACAAACAAAACTCGAATTGGCTTGTTCGCTGTAGATTACAATTGGCAATCAGCTACAAGAGTCAAACGTAGACTTGACCCCTTTATCCTTTGACCCCTTTACTTTATCGTTATCCCTGACCCCTTTATCCCTTAGACAAGGGCAAATGGGATATCTTTTGTTTTTTTGATGGGTTTTCCAATTTTTACGTTCCACGTTCAGAGGTAACCGTTTGGTAAACGGTCTCCTCTTTTTTATAAAAGATACTTGACATCTGATCGTAAGCTGAACATAGTTAAATTTAATAAGACCAGACTAAATGGTTAAAGGAGAAAATATCATGTCAAAAATTATTGTCCTTGGAGGTTGCGGTGCGGTCGGCAATGTTGTGGTCAGGGCCCTTGCTGATCATCCTGCATTTGATGAGGTCGTTATCGGTGATTTCAACATCAAAAGGGCCGAAGAAATCGCAGCCGAACTGGGAAACGGTATTACCGCCGTAAAATTTGACGGGAATGATGCGGCCAGCATCAAGGCCGCCATCAAGGGATGCGATATGGTCATGAACTGCGTCGGGCCATTCTACAAGACAGTCAAGACCATCCTCTCTACAGTCATCGAGGCCGGCATAAACTATGTTGATATCTGCGATGATGTGGACGTAACCCTAGAGATCCTGGAATGGGACCAAAAGGCAAAGGACGCCGGCATTACCGCCATGATCGGCATGGGCAATTCCCCGGGGGCCACAAATGTTTTTGCCAAGTTTGCCTATGACTACCTGCTGGACGAGACCGATTCCGTGGACATATTCCACACCCACGGCGGGGAACCCTTTGAGGGGCCGGGCGTCATCGGTCATCGTTTTCACTGCATGTCCATAGATATCCCCATGTACCTGGACGGCAAGATAGAGTATGTCAAATATTTTGAACCAGATGGCATTGCACTCAGGCAGACCTTTGCATTCCCCATTGTCGGTGAATGCCCCTTGTATCCTTACCCGCACCCGGAACAGGTTACCATGCCGAAGTATATGAAATTGAACAGGGTGACAAATAAGGGCGGGGTCCTGCCCAATGAATATTATGAGATGACAAGAGACCTTTGCGGGCTTGGGATGGCAGACAAGGAACCCATCGAGGTCAATGGTACAGAGGTCGCCCCGGCCGATTTTGCCATGGCCTATCTTATCAAGAGACGTGATGAGATCCTCAAAAAGGTCAACTTCGGCTCACAAAAGGGCTGCTGCACCACCGTGGTCAAGGGCAAAAAAGCAGGTAAGTCTCAGGAAATTCGTTTTCATATGGCATCTGAAAGCTCGGCACTTGGCGAAGGCACAGGGCTTCCTGCGGCAATGGGCGCAATACTGATGCTGCAGGGCAAGATTCAGGGGCCCGGGGTCTATCCGCCCGAAGGCTGCGTTGATCCCAATGATTTCCTGGCCATCAGTAAGGAGATGGTCCTCAAGGGTACAGGAGAAAAAGAGGAAAGCACCTCGTCCGCCATCATCGTAGAGTTGATAGATGAAAACGGCAAGGTATCCAAGATGGACATCTGATCCATTGATCTATAAAGGGCATTGGGGCCTTGGATGAGCCCCAATGTCCGGTTTTCGGGATTTACACGTTCCACGTTTAGGTTTTATGCCATGAAGGATTATCACAGGGTAAATATATATGAAATCAGTAAACCCCCTGAACAGATACATATATTTTTTGCTGGACCTTATTAAGAAGGATACATGAAGAATCAATATATCCTGGCCATTGATCATGGGACTTCGGGTATCAAGGCGGCGATCATCAACCTCAAGGGGCAGGTCAAAGCCTTTGATTTTGAGTCCACGCCTATCCAATTTTTCCCTGGAGGCGGAGCCGAACAGGACCCTGAAGACTGGTGGCAGGCATTGATAAAGGCATCCAAAAAACTCATCAAACGCAAGGTCGTCTCCTCAAAAGATATCATTGCCGTTAGCGTCTCATCCACCTTTTCATCCACTGTCGCCGTGGATAAAAACGGCGACCACCTCATGAATTCTCTGACTTGGATGGATTCGCGCGGGGCACCATATATCAAAAAACTGGTTGGAGGCCCGCCCAGCGTGGATGGCTACAATCTGCTCAAGGTCAGGCAGTGGATTTCGCGCACCGGCGGGGGCCCTGCACTTTCAGGAAAAGACGATATTGCCCATGTCCTTTACACAAAGGAAAAACTGCCCAAGATCTATGAAAAGACATGCATGTTTTTGCCGAGTAAGGATTATCTCAACCTGCGTCTTACCGGCAAGATGGCATCATCATACGATGCCATGCACCTGTTCTGGGTCACCGATATCAGGGATATCAACAACCCTGTCTACGACGACAAACTTATCCACATGGCAGGGATGGACCGCGATAAACTGCCGCCCATGAAACATTCCATCGATATCCTCGGGACACTCCGGTCGGATGTGGCCAAAGAACTCGATCTCAAACCACACACCAGGGTAATCATGGGTTCGGCAGACCACCAGGCCGCCTTGATAGGCTCCGGTGCGGTGCGTGATTATGAGGGCCATCTCTATATAGGCACCTCTTCATGGCTACAGTGTATCGTGCCATTCAAAAAGACAGACATGTTCCACTCCATTGCATCCTTTCCCTCAGCAATCCCGGGCAGGTTCCAGAGCGTCAATGAACAGGATGTCGCCGGAGGTGCACTTGTCTATTTGGTGGACAATATTCTCTATTACAAAAACAGGCTGCTCAAAGGTGAACCGCCCGAAGATATCTATCATGTGCTCGACGAGATCGCATGCAATGTCCCGGCCGGCAGCGGAAAACTAATCTTTACCCCCTGGCTGAACGGTGAGAGGACCCCGGTGGATGACACTGCGCTTCGGGCCGGGATCTACAATATATCCTACCACACAACCCAGGATCATATGGTAAGGGCACTCCTTGAAGGTGTTGCCTACAATACACGCTGGAGCATGCAATACGTGGAGAAGTTTGCAGGACAAAGGTTGACACCCCTGAACATCATCGGAGGAGGAGGCAAATCCGATATATGGTGCCAGATCTTTGCCGATGTTCTTGACAGGGAGATCCGCCAGGTAAAGGATCCCATGCAGGCCAATGCGAGGGGGGCCGCCTTTATAGCGGCAGTCGCAATGGCAGAGATGACCTTTGACGATATCCCCGACCTGATCGAATATGATAAGACATTCACACCCAACCCTGATAACCGCAAGATCTATGACGCACTCTTTAATGAATTTATCCAGATCTATAAGAATAACAAGGCTATGTATAAACGCCTGAACGCGGTCTGAGAAAACACAGATGATGGGGCGAACCCTAGTTGGCATTGATTATGGATGTCTGTTAGATGACTGGAATGTTGATCCGGGGAGATCGTACTTGATTCTTGACTTGATGCCGTCAGGAATATAGTCTTTTTTGTATCTACTCGGGTTTCAAAGGTTCACGGTTCAACGGTTGGTTTGAGTTTTTCATCGTCCTCTAACCTTGAACCTGAATAGTTTTATGTTTCAGGGAGATATCTGAGAAAAAGAGAGTGATACATGCCACAGAAAAAGGCACAAAATAATTCCAGTGAAGTGGATCAGTGGCCGTTTCATCCCGGGGCGAGATGCGGTTTCCGCAAAAGACGTGAAAGCCGGAATGCCTCCATGATGAGAGCATCCGGATCATCTCAGCCGTGATTTTCCCTCAACAAGCCCTCGTAAGTTACACACGAAAAAGCCCCGCTTCTCTCATTTCGAGAAACAGGGCTTTAGATGATCAGACCATAATCCCTCCTGATTACAGCTATTCAAAAGCACATATTATGCATACAAGATCAATATAATACGCTAATTCAGTAACTCCATTATGATCTCCTGTCAAGAAATATTACGGTAATACTTTCAAGCGGTAATAATTGATTTTAGTCTGAACCGACTTTAAGGAGTTGTAGGTGACGTCAATAAACGGTACATTTCATTTTTTCTTCGGTCACTCCTGAGCAGTACGGGTTGAAATCTGCTACACAACCGTTTTCATCCAAAAACTCGACTACAATAAAATATACGAACTGATATCTTTCAGATTGTTGCTCGCTACAATGCCGTCGCTTGATTTAGCCAAGGAGATAGAAGCGGCCTCACCCTTGCCTATAATGACATGACCGCCATGCGGTGCTACTGTAAGCTGATAGTATAGTGCATAGGTTTCTGTGCCCGTAATGATGGCTTCCACCTGTGCTTGCCCGGCGGATAATAGAGTATCGACTCTCGCTCTCAGGTGGGCAATCCCGGGATAAGACAGTTCATCGTATACGGGCTTCGGAATAACTATTTTGCCCGGATAAAGCTTAGTTAAGAGGTTTTCATATCTAACCCACAAAAAGGACGAGATACAGTCGCTGTCGAAGAAAACAGAATCAGTCAAGCACTTCACCTCCTTCGACTTGGTCCCCGTAAACAAGGTCGGATCGGTACGCCGATAAAAGTAGTTCTTCATGCTTCCCACTGGAAATTAAACCCTGCTCCAAAGCTTTTTCAGCTTGCTGAACATAAAAACCATACGTCTTATAGCGCTTATCCTCGGGCGTTGGCTTATATAGCGTATCGTTATATCCTAAGCTCACGGCGGACGAAATAACATTTTGCCGCATAGGTTCAGCTTCTTGCGAAGTCAGCTCATTTTCTCCAATCAGTCTGAAGAGAATAGCCTGCCTGCTGACACCGAAATACTGCTCAAGGCGTACAACATCTTGAGCTGAAAGTTTTCCTGATGCATCCTTCTTGATTCGTTTTATCATTTCAGAAAGCGCGTTGGGAGGCATAAGCAGGTAAGAAGCAAACTGATCGGCCTGATGCTCCTTTTCGCCTCCTGCGCCTATTCTTTTCGAACATATCGTGGTTGGTTGATCATCGTCAAAATACAGATGGTAGAGTTCATGAGCCATTGAAAAGCGTTGCCTGCCCAACGTCATCAATGAGTTAATGGCAATAACATTATTTCCGTAACCTTTTACGCAAATGCCACTGATATGCTCGCCCATCGGATAATAAACGATTGAAAGTAGGTCGATGTCGTAAGCTAAAACAAATATATCAATTGCGGAAGTGGAGTCTTCGCCGAGCAACTTCCTCAAACTGACAGCTTTTTTCCATAAGTCCAGATTATCCATTGGCACGACCATCTTTAAGCAGTTGTGTCATAAAATTACAATTCAACGCTATTCTATTGATGGCACTGATTGCTTCCAAGTCTTCCTCATTAATTTCGCTTGCGCGAAGCGCAAAAGTCAACGGGTTCACGGCAGCGCCCGCATCTTTGAACGCAGATATTTGTACTCCGAATAAAACTGCCAGTTTATCAAGCATATCAGATGTAAGCGCACGTTTTCCACTTTCGACCATAGAGATTAAGCTTTGATCAATTTTAAGGTAGTTCGCAATATTGCTTTGTGTAAAACCGCCCTGTTCACGCAACGCTTTTATTTTAATCCCTATGTTTTCCACTACATTATTCATAGTAACACCCCCTTTTCTTTTAGGGTTATATTATATGCAAGCCGAGTCATAAAAGCAAGAGCTTTTTAATTAAAATTTATGACACGGGTTGAAACATCTTTTGGTTCATGCAATTTGTTGACGCTGTTCCAATACAAACGGTACGAAATAAAGTAGATTTTCGTGCAGAAAGGAACACGATGGTTCTCCTTGGAAAATACCCTACCCTATAATGCAAAACGTTCATTCTGTTTATCAAGGAAAATCTAGCCGGTGGTTATTTCGATTTGAAGTCAAGCATTTTAGTTGCAGACACTAATTTGTGTAGTACAGGAAGAAGCCAACAGGAAGGACATAACCCGGCGATGAATGTTTTCTGATATAGTTACTCTCCGGACTTATCTTTTTTGCTTTCAGGATCTCTTTGCCGAGTTTTTATTATTGGCGCAGTCCCACTACTCCAATCTTTGTTATCAGGATCGCTGCGTTCAAGGCGAAACATTGTCACTGTGCCATCATCCGAAAATTCTTTTTCGAATTTTCTGTTCAACAAGTATTCCGTTACAGCTTCCTCAAGAAGTATTTGTATTGGTTTGTCTTCAGCCGCAGAGAGCAGCTTTAAGCTTCGGTAGAGGTCTTCCCTCATCCTTGATGCAAACATCTTGTACTTATGCTTCTTATCCACACGGCACCCCTGATAAATTATTTTATTTACTTTACAATAATCAGAGATAGCTTTCAAGATAAACAACTTGATTATTAATATAACATTCTATATAACTAACTTACTATCAATATAGAAGAGGTCGGAATCAGGGGAGGCAGACATGAATAAGGAAAACGCAGTAACACTGGCACGGGCATATCTTGCGGGTGGAATAGAAATCAAGGAAATCTCTGAGGAAGAGGCAGCCCATCTCCCTTTGTATTTTTCCGGAGATCGTCATGATTACTATTTTTTCTATTTCCATGGGCCGATGGAGGCACTCGGAGTCGGAGGTTCACATTGTGTGGCCGTCTCTAAGGAGAATGGGAGTGTAATGGGTATGGGAACAGTTGGTGAGTAACAGATCAATATCTTTACCACGAAAGGAGGCATGAAAATGCAGGAACAAACTAATGCTCAAAACGAATTATTTCCACGCTTTCCCCGCGCCATTGAACAACCGATATTCTGGGGGCCTCAGGGCAAGCTTCGTGTTGCACAGGGACATAAGGCAATAGTCGATCCAGATACCGGTAGGGTATTTTCCATTGTCTCGAAAGACTATAAGGTCATCAGTCATGAGCAGGCCATTAATCAGATTGAATCGGCTCTGAGCAAACATGAAGACCTCCGCAAATATAATAGCACTATCGATTATTACAATGGTGGGGGACGTATGCGGTGCACCTTTACATTTCCTGAAGTATCCATAGCCATAAGACCAGGGGATTTGGTGAATCTCCAACTGCATCTGTTCAACAGCTACGATGTTACGTGGCCCTTTATTGTTATCCTTGGTGCTTTCAGGCTTGTATGTTCAAACGGATTAGTTGTTGGAAATAAAATATTACATATCAAGAAACGACACGTCTATGAACTGGATGATCTTCATATCAGCAAGAACATTACGACAGCTACGAAACGCTTTGTAAAACAAACAAAGCAATGGGTTGATCTGGCTGATGTTCCCCTGACCCCCACAACTTATACAAAAGTGATGGAGTCCATGCGGTTTGGGAAAGGTGCCACCGAAGTAATTCAACAGAAAATCAGTGATGACGCGAGTGGCTACAATAATGAGGATTTTCCTGTAATCAGCCTCTGGATATTTTATAATGTGCTTACCTGGTATATTACCCATCGAGCGGTTTCTCTCAACCACACAGTAGAAATGGAAAGCAGGCTAAGATGGTTTTGGTACTCTAAAATTGACCCACCTGGAGGGCAAACGGCAACCTAAAATTGACCCACCCGATAGAGATCTCTGGTAGAGAAGATACCTTGATGGATATCATGCTACTGGAGGTGAAGGGAGAATGATAACGGTGGATCAATACAGTTATATCAGGACAGCGCATAGAGTGTATGGGAAGAAGATCAGAGAGATAGTCAGAGATACAGGACATTCAAGAAACACCGTCAGGAAAGCACTGATCAAAGAACATTGTGGTTACAGTACCAGAAAGGACCAGCCCTATCCGGTCCTTGGCCCATATCTTGATATCATTGACAGGTGGCTTAAGGGAGACAAAGATAAACCCAAAAAGCAACGCCATACTGCAAAAAGAATCTACTCTCGACTGTGTTATGAACATGGTTTTGAGGGCAGTGACAGAACAGTGAGGAAGTACGTGCATGATACCCGCAGGCTGCTTGGACTTGACAACTCTCTGGTCTTTATTCCCCTGGATCCCGAGCCTGGCTTTGAAGCAGAAGTAGACTGGGGAACGAGCTATGCCATATTAGCCGATGAGTACGTCAAACTAAAGATGTTCTGTATGCGTTCTAAAGGCAGCGGTAAGCACTTTGTCCAGTGCTTTCCATGTGAACGTCAACAGGCCCTGTTTGAGGGGCATATTCAGGCCTTTGACTTTTTTGGTGGTGTGTTTTCCACCCTGATCTACGATAACCTGACCACCGCGGTTGATAAGGTTCTGCGCGGCAGGAACAGAAAGATAAATGAAAGTTTTTTGAAGTTTCAGGCGTATTACAATTTCACACCACGCTTTTGTAATCCCGGCCAGGGTCATGAAAAAGGCGGGGTTGAAGGTCTTGTCGGATATGCCCGCCGCAACTACATGGTGCCCATACCCGAGGCACAGAGCCTTGAGGAGTTAAACCGGCGTCTTCTGGAAGAATGCATGGCCTACGGCAACCATCGCATGCCCGGCAGAGAAGAAACAGTCAATGAGCTATATGAGAAAGAGAAACTTTGCCTTCTGCCCATACCCGAGGTCAGGTTCAGTAATATTGAAACCTTCTCAGGAAAAGTGGATAAATACTCAACAATGATAATAGACAAGAACCGCTATTCGGTCCCCACTCGCTACGCGGGGTTGAAGGTTCAGGCCATTGTCTATGTGGATCGGGTGGACATATTCCACGGCAGCCGGAAGATAGCCGCTCACCGTCGCCTGTATGGCAATAACAAATGGCAACTGGACCCGTTTCATTACCTGGAGTTGATCTCCAGGCGTCCTCAGGCCTTTGAGTCTGCTCGTCCTATCAGGCAATGGAGGAAAGTGTGGCCGGAGTGTCTTGAACAACTTCTGGAGCGTTTCTGTGAAAAGCAGGGGCATACCAGTGGCACGAAGGATTTTATAAACATCTTGATGCTCTTTAAAGAACACAAAAAGGAAGATGTAATTTCCGCAGTGAAAGAAACCCTTTCAGCCGGTGTCAGCTCCAGTGAAGCAGTGGAACACACACTGATCAAGAAAACAGTCTCAGCAGAGCACACACCGGTTCCACTAAAAAACTGGGAGACGCTTCCGCCTCCGGATGTTTCGGTGTACAGCCAGATAGGAGGTGCCCTGTGAAAGCAGCCGTTAGAGTTCAGCTTCTCGCCAACATGAAACTGTTGAAGCTCTCCGGCATGATCTCGCAGCTTGAGACATGCCTTCGCCAGGCCCGGGAGAAGAGTGAAGATTATGGAGAGTTTCTGCTCAATCTGACAGAGATCGAGGTAACTGTCCGGACAGAAAACGGGTTAAAGCGCAGAACCAGGGATGCTAAATTCCCTCTTCTAAAACCCATTGAAACATTCCAGTTTGAAGCGGCCCCGGATCTGGATACCCGTTTGATCAAGGAACTGTTAAGCGGTCAATACATCAAAGAGGCCCGCAACGTGATATTTCTGGGCCGTAGCGGCACCGGCAAGACACATCTGGCAACCGCTCATGGGATGGAGGCCTGCCGCCAGGGAATACGAACGAGATTCGTTACAGGCTGCGGGTTGGCCAATGAGTTGATCGAAGCTCGTGACGAAAAGATCCTCGGACATACCATGAAACGTTATGCCGGTTATGGCTTGCTGATCATCGATGAGCTGGGTTATGTACCCTTTTCCAGAGAAGGCGCTGAACTGATCTTCCAGGTACTTGCCGAACGTCACGAGAAAAAACCTGTCATCATCACCACTAACCTGGGGTTCGGTGACTGGACACAGGTTTTTGGTGACCCAACGCTCACGGCAGCCCTTTTGGATCGTGTAACACATAAGGCTCATGTTGTGAACTGTACATGGGAGAGTTACCGTTTGAAAGATACGTTGAAAAATAGATAACTGATCGAGTGGGATAAATAGATGGCCTCCTTGGTCGCCATCTGTTCAGGAATCCTTTCTGCTGTAAACAAGCAGTATAGGGATATGTTTTTTTAACCAGGGGGTGGGTCAAATTTAGGTTGCCACAATGGGTCATTTTTAGGTTGCCATTTCCACTAAGAAATGCTATGTGGTATTTTCGGAAGGGATAAAAAAGAGGTAAAAGTATGAAAGATTAAACCTGATCACAGAGCAAAAAATCAGAGACGCAGAAGCCGATTTCAGGGAAAGAGTTCATCAACTTGTACGAAAAAGCGCTGAAAAGCATCGTACCGAAGAGAAAAAGATCCTCACGGCCGCGGAAGCAAGATACTTAATTGGTTTCCAAGTTGCTGATCTCCTCCAAAGTCGAGCAATTAAGGCAAGAAAAGAAAGACGACAACGCCTTCTTTCGAAAGGCATTCTCCCGTCTCCATCTGAATAAATAACTCTCTTTAAGTGCTATTCCCCTATTTCCAGTAAACTTGGACATCATGTTGTAAGAAATCTAAAATCAATCCAGAGCGTGCCAAAATCAACGTTGTGTGTGGGGTATAGTGTGGGGTAAGCCAACTTAACCAAAAACAAAGGGCTACGAACCTCTCGTAACCCCTTGTTTTTATTGGTAGCGGGGGCAGGATTCGAACCTACGACCTTTGGGTTATGAGCCCAACGAGCTACCGGACTGCTCCACCCCGCGTCATGTGATATTCTGAGACATTTGTCAGTAACATAAATACGTTTCCAACGAATGTGGGGCTGTATTTAAGTCAATATCCGGAAATTGTCAAGGAGTTTTCTCCTTCAATCCCATAATATTATATATGTCTATCTTCCTGTCAATCCCCTTAAGCATAACCGGCCCTATATTTTCGGCTAGGACAATGTTTTTCACTTCGCTATAGGTGTCACCGCACACAAGAATCTGCCCTCCTCTCGCAAGTTTTTCGAGCCTCGACGCCACATTGACCGGCGATCCCATCACGGTATATTCTTTTTTTCTGGAAGAACCTAATATCCCCGCCATAACCTCTCCAGTGCTTATCCCTATTCCTACAGAAATCTTATGTCCTGTTTCAGGAAGGTCACTGTTTATTCTGTCAATTTCGTTCATCATCTCAATCGCGCACGTAACCGCTCTTACTGCGTCATCTTCAAAGGTCAGCGGAGCCCCGAATACACCCATAATGCTGTCACCAACATGTTTGTCCAGAGTTCCATTATGCCCGCATATAATCGAATCCAGGGGTGAAAAATAGCACATGTTCAGCGTTTCACAAATCTCTTCTACGCTCAGCCTCTCGGATAATTTTGTGAAACCTCTTATGTCGCTGAAGAGTACTGTGACCTTCTGTTTTCTTGAACCTATATGTGCCCCTTCCTTCCACATCTCGGAAAAGACTTGTTCCGAAACAAACTGTTTGAGTCTCTTCCTGAGGTTGTATTCTCTGACCTTTGCTCTCAGTTCAATATTTAAAAATGGTTTCGTGATAAATCCGTCTATGCCCGCATTTACTGATTCAATAGCGCTTTCCATCGTGGCATATCCGGTAAGCATGATTCTGGTCACCTCCGGATTGATCTTCCCTATTTCTATCAGTGTTTCCAGCCCGTCAATGCCCGGCATCTTGTAATCCGATATGACTGTCTCTATCCGGTAAGGGTCCGCCCTGACGATATCAACGGCCTGATTGCCATTTTCAGCCAGTGATATGGCATACCCGTCCCTTTCAAGAACCTTTTTCAGAGATCTTCTTACACCCTCTTCATCATCTACCACCAGAAGGCCTGTCATGATTTCCTCCTTTTGCAGGGAAGTTCCACTGACAGGATGGTTCCCACACCCCTATCGCTCTGTATTGCGATATTCCCGTCATGTTTCTTTATAATCTCATGAGAGATGTACAGACCAAGGCCTGTCCCCTCACCCGGTTTTTTAGTTGTAAAAAAGGGTTTGAAGGCGTCTCTGACATCTTCGGGAGACATACCTTTTCCAGTATCGTGACATTCGATACGAATAATATCTTTATCTTCCTCGTACCGCGTCACCAGCGTTACCTTGCCCTTTCCATCCGGCAAAGCCTGTATCGCGTTGTTGATTATGTTTATGGCTACCTGTCCGAGGTTGGCAAAGTTCCCCTCGATCTCCGGCAGGTCTTCCTCAAGATCCCTTTCAATTATTATTTCAGAGCCTTTGTACCGGTTGCGCAGCACTCTCAGGGCGTCATCTATCAAGATATTTATATTTACCTGCTCAACATAGGTCTGAGTCTGCCGTGAAAGGCCCAGAAGACTTTTTACAATGTTGGCGGCCCTGTCAAGCTCTTTCAGAGAAAATTGCAGGTCCTCTATCAATTCGTCACGGTCTCTGTCCTTTACATCCTTCCACTGCCCTATCGCTTCGATAGATGTCTGGACAAGACTCGATGAGCTTGCAAGGGGGTTGTTGAGTTCGTGCGCCGTACCCGCTACAAGTTGCCCTATGGAGGCAAGGCTCTCCGACCGGATCAGCTGTTGTTGAGTTCTGTCCTTTTCTTCAAGCGCTGCCGCGAGGTCTTTCGTCCTTCTTTTTACCTTTTCTTCCAATTCAATATTTATTTCCGCGATTCTTTCATAATTTCCGGCATTTTCCAGGGCTATCGCGGCTTGATTGGCGATTGTTTCCAGAAGCTCTATATCTTCATGCACAAACAGTTCTCCGGATTTCTTCTCTCCCAATGCTATAATCCCCGTCAGTTTATCCCTGGACAGCATGGGGATCAGTATGGTGGCACCGGTCATGTCGAACAGGTCAGATACCTTACTCTCTTTATCATCAGAGATATCTATCCTCCCTATAGTGGACCGTCCCACCGTTTTTCTGTAAGTCTCAAAAAAATCCGCTATAGGCCGGCTTTTCTCCATACAGGTCTCCTTCTTCCTCCCGAGCGGGTCTCTTCTGTTGGAATAGAGTTCCAGAGATTCGTTTTCTTTCCTGTAGAGGGCCACAAATATGCCACTTGTCTTCAGTGCCGACGGGATGGAATCAAGCATAAAATCCATGATCTCCTCCAGTCTCAAAAAAGATGCCATGGCGCTACTCATCAGTCTCAAAGTTTCCTGATAATCATATTTCCCCTTGAAGAAGATTCTGTCGACAAACTCCTGGACCTTAATTTTCAAGGGATTGAACAGCGCGATTACAATGACGGCAGAAGCAAAAGATATAACCAATGGATGAGTATTTCCGTATTCTATGAATAATATGTTTGACAGATATATGGCCAGTGCATAAATGAAGGTCAATATTCCGGTCAGGAAGAAATAGGAACTTCCTTTCCTGATAAGCATTCCCATGTCAAGGAGGTCGTACTTCAGGACACCGAAGGCAAGAATTATCGCCGGGATAAAATTGAAATTGCCCACAGGGTAAACATCATATCCGATGACGGGAAGAGAGTTCATCAGGATAAGCAATCCGCTAAGGCCAAAGCCTATAAACACGTATTTTATCCTGTTTCTCTCACTGTTCTCCTTCGCCCTCTTCATTCCAAGAAAGAGGGTTGTGATACAGTACAGCGCGGCGACTCCCCCCACCACTGAAAATACATAATACGCCGGCCCTGCCTCGGCGATTTTCCCGAAAGAAAACTGGCGCAGTCCGCTGATAAAATATTCGCTCTGGGTAAAGGGAAGAAGGGAGATGCTGAAAAGATACGCTATTATTTCAAGCCATTTCCTTTTCTTCATTCCGAGAAATGAATGTACAAACTGGATATAAACCGGTGTAACGAAAACAAAAAACAGATAGGACAGTCTGTCAAGCCTGAGTGAGAGAGACTGATCCGCGAGAAAAGATACCTGAGCGATGTCGAGATCAATCAGGGCACCAAGGAAACATGTCAAGGCAAAGAGGATGTTGGTAGAATTTTTTTTCCCCCGAAGAATGGAGAAAATTGCCAGAAGGGAGAAAATGATAAAACCGGTCACAGGAAGGAGAAGGTAGGAATATGATTCCCATAAAAGGTAAAGAGACACAGTCAGATAACCTCCTTTCCAGTTAATGAGGATTAATGAGTAAAATGTTCAATTTTCACAGGTCTCGAGTAAAATGATATCTTTTCATCACAAATTCGCCGTCTTCATACACCAGGTAAGAATAATGCCTTATCCAGTCGCCCAGGATGGCAAAGGTTTTCATCCGGTTGTTTATTACATCCCGTTCCAGAGTAGGACAATGACAGTGACCCAGTACCACTGCATCGAACCCTTTTTCAAATTTTTTCATGGCAAACGTACTCATCTTGGCGGCAAGTCTATCTGAAGACCGCGCTTCACCATTCCTGCTTCTGCTTATTTTCGACATTATTCTGGAGATACGCCACAGGATCCGTGAAGACATTTTTTTCTGTATCGCGTAAAACAGCCTGCTTCTGA
>Ga0222684_1000236_pt1 | contig 14165 bp, 12 predicted proteins | sample AntAcemetage1075_FD_181150 | JGI IMG/M metagenome (GOLD analysis project Ga0222684, IMG submission 181150) | Saline water microbial communities from Ace Lake, Antarctica - #1075 | ecosystem: Environmental > Aquatic > Non-marine Saline and Alkaline > Saline | place: Antarctica: Ace Lake...
GCGAAGACGTAAGATTATAGATACTTTCCGAGGTGATGTATGGAAGTTTAAGCAAGAGTACCCTTGTTCTGTACAAGAAGCTTTTGTTGTTAGTGGTGTTACACTACTTTCCGCTGAGCAAGTAGCTGCTGCTCGGTCCTGCAGCATTCACGATGTTTCGGCTCCTGTTATTATTGGGTGTGATCCTGCGAGAAGCAAAGATAGGACTGTTGTAGTTATAAGACGCGGACGAGAAATTATTAAGTGGCTCAAATATGATACCATGGATGAGATGACATTAGCTGGTATACTTGGCACCCTAATTGACAGGTACCAGGCGTTAAAGTGTTTTGTAGATACTGGGTACGGATATGGGACTATAGACCGGCTTAGGGAACTGTCCTATGGTGAGTATGTGACTGGAGTACATTTTGGGGCTACGAAGACCCTTCTTACTGAAGGGGTGCACCAGAATAAACGTGCGGAGATGGCAGATAGTGTGCTGACATGGTTTACAGAGGGAAGTGTGAATATTCCCGATGATGATGAGTTTCATATGGACATGTTGGCAGTACCCCCGCTAGCGCAGAAAGGTTCGAGAGGACTTTTGGCACTCCCCCTCAAAGAAGACATTATTAAAAACTTCGGAAGAAGTCCAGATGTTTTTGATGCGTTGATGTTGACTTTTGCTTTTCCCGTAGCTTCACGAGCAGTGCGAAATAGAATAAAAAGAAACGAACTTGATTTTCGGAGAGCTTCAAGTCCTTCATCAACGGTGAGAGATTTTAACCGCACCGGAGAGACAAAGAAAAAAATATATAAAGCCAAAGTTGACTTAACATAGTTTTTAGTGTATATTTACCTTATATGGAAAAACAATTAACTATTATAGCCGAGGGTAATTTAACAAAGCATCAATATCGTGATGCTATTCTTGACTTAGAAAAACAAATTATTGCAAAGCCCGGGAGTTACCCCGGCGACCGGGAAGATTTAATCACACATGAGTTTTTTGATGGTGGGTACTTGCGCAAGATGAAAGCGCATGGCGGACATATTTTTGTGACTAAGATACACAAGACCCGACATCCTTTTTTTATTATGGAGGGTGAAGTAAGTATTTTATCTGAGAAAGGAATTGTAAGAGTTAAGGCCCCGTTTCAGGGACTGACAGAACCCGGAACAAAGCGAGTAGTATATGCCCACACGAATAGCCTATGGGTTACAGTTCACGCGGTGGAAGGAACCGACCCTAAAGAGCTTGAAGAAAAAGTTATAGCAAAAACATACGAAGAGTGTGATCAAATTTTAGCGTGCACTTTTGCGGAAAGAATTATAAAGCAAACAAAGATAGTTGTAGCGGCAGAAAAATATGGTTTTTGGAGTGATTGGACAAAAGAACAACAAGAGCTTTATACTTCAAGAAATTGGAAAGCCTTTTCTCGGTCGCGTGGATATACCAAACAAGAGATAAGAGATTTTGAGATATGGATAGAATTAGTTGTCGAAGGTTTTGAGAAAGATATAGATAGTCTTATATTAGTTGGAGCTTTAGCGGTAGAAGCCGCGGTGAAAAATGCTGAACAAGATGAGAAGAATGAGATAATCAAATCTTCGCATCTCCCCCTAGAGGTTGAAAAAGCATACATAAAATATTTAAAAAAGCGGGAGGATTAGAATGAGTTATGCAATCACGGGATGGGCTATAGCAGCTGTAGTAGCCGGAGGAGTCTATTCGGTTTCGGAGTCTAACACCGCCTCTAAAGCGCAAAAATCTGCAAACGAAGAAGCTGAACGCGTAGCAAAGAAACAAAAGGCAGCTGAAGAGGCGAAGCTTACAGAAGCCGAAGCAGGTAAAAGTGCTTCAAGAAAAATGTTTAGAGAAGGATTATATTACACGTCCCCAAGCGGGACTTTAGGAACAGGGAGCCGTGGGAGTTCTCGTTTGATGGGTACGTAAAAACAGGAGGAACCGAAATGATGTTTAGAAAATTTTTGTCGGTGTTATTTGTGATAGCGTTTATGTTTTCTGTGGTGGGGCCATTTGCGGTTGCAGATGATTATGATTTTGCGTATAAGCGTTTAGGAGAAATGGAAACACTTACCGAAGCAGCGTCAGATGATTTATTTTTAGTGTATGATGAGTCTGCTAAAGCAGGTAAGACCATGGACGCAGCTAATCCGGTAATATCTGGGGATTTAACTTTTCAATCTACATTACTTACTAACGGAAGGGTAAATGCTGTTTTAACCTTACAATCTTCTTCTACCGAAATAGCAGAAACGAATGTTCCATACTCGGTTATATTAAAGATTATTGGTAGCACGGGCGGGCTAGATGAAACTGACGGAGGAATAAGATTAGCGGATGCAAAGGCTGGGCAAGTCTTAGTTATTAGCATAATAGGGCCAGAGGGTTCTGGGGATCTGGTTATAACGCCGGTTACAGCTACTGGATTTACTACGCTGACTTTTGATACTGTTTTGGATAGTGCAACGCTTATGTATTTTAATGATACACTCGGCTGGGTGGTAATAAGCACAACCAGTGTTACAGTAGCATAGCTATGAAAAAAATATTGTCATATGCCACGGCGCTATGTCTAGGGCTTTTAGCTGTAGCGCCACATATTAATTACGATATACCACTCATCGTTAATAGCTTTGGGTGGCTTTATATTGTTGTGGCTTCGGCATTATTGGGGTTTTTTCTTCTATCAAGAGACATGCCCTTGTCATTTAAGTTTCTAACAGTTTATTTATGGCTGAGTTGTTTTATTAGTTTGGTACCCTACTTATCTTTTAATGCATATATACTGGTAGTTTTAAGCATGTATTTTTTTCTTATATTTAAAGTATGTGACCAGAAGATTATACTCGACATGGTACAAGCTGTATTTTGGGTACAAGTATGTTTTGGTATTATGCAGTTATGCGGTGTAGATACTCTTATGAACTTTGATAGACCTGAATCAGTATTCTTAGGCACGATCATGCAGTACATGAGATTTTCTTCTCACTTAGCCATATTGGCCCCGCTATTAGTTTACAAAAATAAATGGTACATAGTGCCAATAGCAATTTTGGCAGTAGTGTCACAGTCGTCTTCTTTCGGCCTCGCGATTATATGCGGGGCAGCAGTATACTTTTTTTTGAACTATCCGAAGAGGAGCCTCTGGACAGCGGGTCTAACTCTTGTTATAGGTGCTGGGTATTTAGTTTGGGACAACAGTTCTGTTCAGATAGCTTTCACGGTAGGAAGAATCCCAGTGTGGATAGATATTATAAGAACTTGGCTCATGGACACTTCCGGGAAATTTGTTTTGCCTCTTAGTGGCCCCATAGCCTGGAAGTCAATATTTTTTGGGAGAGGTATGGATACTTTTTTACCCCTATTTCCAATATTTAAACACGACCTTAACCCATTCCCTCAAGCCCATTGTGCGTATCTCCAGTGGTTGTGGGAAATAGGGCTGATAGGTTTCGGGGGATTGTCGGTGTATGCTATTAATCTGTTCAGGAGGCTTTATAGAATTAAGGCCTATATTCTTATTTCGGGTTTGGTCTGCATAGGAATCAACATGATGTTTGCTTTTCCAGATCGTTTGACACAGAATATGTTATTGATTATTTGTTTTCTTGCTTTTTGTGAAAAGAAAGCTCGAGTAGTCTAAACAAGGAGACATAAAATGCCAACTATAAAAGAATTGAAAGCAAAACGCGAAACACTTAAAACTCGTAAACAACCGTGGGAGTATCCTTTTGAAATTTTGGGTAAATACATATATACAAGAAAGCAACAGTTCCAACAGACAGTATCTCCCGGAGCTTTTCTTAATGATGGGATGATAAATGACTCGACGGCTATACGTGCTAACGGGGCTATGGCTTCGGCTATTATGGGAGCCCTTTGGAAAAGTGGGAATAAGACTTTTAGACTTCGTAGGCCCAAGCATATAGAGGATACAAAAGCACATCAAGATTTTTATATGAGACAAAATGAAATACTTGCCGATGCTATGGAAAGTCCTAAAGCTGGATTTGAAACTGCGTTTGATGAGTCGCTTCGAGAAGAAGGAGCTTTTGGCACAAGTGGTATTGCTGAATTTAAAGGCGACTACCAAAATCCTCTTATATTTAAAAGTTGGAGTATACAGTCTGTAATAATAGCTGAAGGTCCTGACGGATTTGTTGATACTGTTTATTATGATGATTCAATTCCACTAAGAGCATTAGCCGAAGAATATGGGGAGGAGAATCTTCCCGAAGATTTAAAAGAGTTATACAAAGATGTGACTAAACATAATGATAGAATTAAAGTTTGTATAGCCATCGAGCCTCGTCTTGAGAAAGATCAGTCAGACGGTAGCGACAAAGGCATGCCCTTTGCTTCTTATCATTTTACTTTTGAGGGCACTCCTAAAATATTAAGAGAGAGTGGGTATACAGAATTACCTGTTCGTATCAGCCGTTGGTATAAATTAGCAAATGAAGAGTATGGGAGAAGTCCAGGTATGGATGCTCTTCCTGCTATAATGCAGATAAATGCACTTAAAGAAATCTTTTTGATATGCGCAGAGAAAAAAGCTGAACCGCCTTTATATGTTATGGACGACGGATCTTTGGGCGCAGGTACGGTAGATACATCTGCTCGGGGGCTTTCGGTTTTTAATTCTTTTGGAAGAGCCCCTGGGCAACCACCTATCGGCGAAGTGCAAACTGTAGGAGAACTGCAAAGTCTAGCAACGATGATCGAATCAACAAGTGCAGAGATTACTCAGCATTTCTTAATAGATAAATTATATGACTTAAATAATAAATCCAGGATGACTCTTGGCGAAGCCGAGATGAGATATCAGATTAGAGGGGATGCGCTTTCTTCGATCTATGCTAGGAAGACAGCCGAGACACTTAATCCTCTTATTATAAGATCATATAATATATTATTTGATATGGGTCTTTTAGGCATTACAGAAGGGGATAAAGCAACAGCTAATCTTTTAAGAGCTGAAGGTATTGAACCTCTTATAATACCAGAAGCGATTGCCCGAGCGATAGCGAATGGCAAGAAGATATATGATATAGATTACATATCTCCTGCTGCTCATGTAATGAGAGAAGAGGAATACAGAGGGGTAATAACAACAGCTAACAATGCCATGCAAATGGCTGCTGTAGATGAGATGTCGATACATAAATTAAATACTGATAAATTTCTTGAGTATTCGCAAGAGTTGACTGGAGCTCCGTTAGATCTATTAAGATCGAATGACGAGGCTAAAAAAATTAGGGAAAATATAGCAAAAGCCAGAGCTGCTGAAACCCAGGTAGCTATGCAAAAAGAACAAGCGGGTACGCTTAAAGATGTGGAAACTGCAAAAAATATATCGGCTGGAGGGTAAGATATGAAAAAACAAGAAGAGCATCTACTTCGCAAGGAACAGATAGAGGTAGATGAAAAAGCGAATGAAAAGAAAATGAAAGCTTTTACCGGTAAGATGAGAAGTTCTCTTACTCTCATGTCAAAGAACAGTGCTGGAATTAATGTGCTTAGGTTTATATTGCACGAAAGTAGCTTTCTCTCCCCGCTTACCCACCCGACACTTGATGGGCTAAACAAAGATATGCTTTTACAACGCGAGGCTAAGAGACTTATGTATTTGAGTCTTAGACAACATATGGATAGAGAAACAATTATTAGAGTAGAACTACCAAAACAGGAGGAATAATATGTCAGAACCTATTGAAGGCGCACCAGGCGCACCAGAAGAGGGCACACCAGAAGCAGTAGCAGCCGCGGCTGCAGCAGAAGAAAAAAGTTTTGTAGAAACTATACCTGAAGAGTTTAGAGATAAACCTTGGGTAAAGGAAAACGCATCAAGTCCAGAGAATTTCTTTAAATTTGTAGACAATCAGAATGCGTTAGTGGGGAAGAAAGGTGTTATTATCCCAGGCGAAGGGGAAGACAGGACGGATTTTAATCTCTCTATGGGGATGCCTAAGACAGCCGAGGAGTATGATTTGTCGCCTTCGGAAGAACTTAAAGACATCAAACGAGATGAACAGATGTTGACAGGCATGAAAAATTTATACCACGAAATAGGGATGCCTAAAGATATGGCTACTAAAGTATCGCAAGGTATTGATAAATTATTATTTGAGAGAGGTAAAGAGGCAATTTTAGAAGTGCAAGAAAATGATAAAGCTTTTGATGAATTTAATACAAAAATATTTGGGGACAACAAGGACGCTAGGGTTGCGCAGGCTCAAAAGATACTGAGCGAAGATTTACCGAAAGAAGCTATCCCAGGTCTTGATAAGTTAGATGGCGAAGCAATGGCGATAGTGGCTGTTGTAGCCGATAGTCTTTACGCTAAGTATGGACAGGAGGATAGATTTAGAGGTGGAGCAGGTGCAGGCGGAGGAACTAAAGAAACGTACGAAGAACTAAGTGTGCAGCAACGGACGCTTATGGGGGAAGAAGGTTTTGACGTATTTAACCATCCAGCCCATGCAGGTTTACAGGCGAAGAATAAAATAATTATGGACAAGATGAGAGCTCTTAAACCTGAGTAATTTGACAAAGTAGTATTTATAGTGTATGTTATACATATAAGTAGAATAAACAGGGAGACTCGAAAGGGTTCTGTTGAGGTCTACAGCTGCACCCGCTTGAGGGTGAAGGAAGCGTCCGGCCAAACCGGGGAGCGTTACCGAAATAAAGGTTACGTTTTCTGACACAAATTAAATAGGAGGTTTGGCATGGCCATAGACACAGTTCAAATTACACATTTTTCGAATCTGTTGCACGTAAAAGCGCAACAGATGAAGACTCGCCTTATGGGTAAGTGCCCCATTAAGCCGATCATAGGAGATAATTTCGCGTATGATGGTACAGGACTTTTAACAGCCCGTACTGTGAACGAACGAAACCCTCTTATCAATCCAGTTAATCCAGATTATACAAGAAGGAAGATGACTCGAGACAGAGTTATTGTTGAACTTATTGTGGACAATAGAGATGTCCGAGGTATGTTCGAAGATCCAAATTCAAAACTTGTGGACGATTGTATGTTCGCAATAATGAGGAAAGCAGATAAGATAGGTATAACAGCTCTTCATGCAGCTGTCCTTACGGGCAAAGACATGGATACTTCTGTTTCTTTTGCTACTGACGGAGGTCAGACAGTAGACGCGACAGGGGGTTTAACTTACCTTAAAATGTTGGAACTTAACTCGAACTTCAAAAAGAATGAAGTTGGGATTGACATACCAGAGTCAATCTATGTAGGTATGAGTGAGCAGGAAGAAGCCACTTTACTTAACATTTCTCAGTTGACATCAGGTGATTTCTCTAGAGATTATGTTGTAGAGAAAGGTAAGATTATTCGTGCCTTAGGCATGGACATCATACTTTTTGGTAGTGGTGTTGATTCACCTCAACTTCCGGTTGCTTCTGCGGTAAGAGACAATTTTGCTTTCACACCTAAAGGTTTGATGTATGGTATGAGTAAGCAATTTACAGTTAAAGTTCAGCCAGATTACCCGGGTTATGTTGAGTCAACGTATATCCAGGTTCTTGGTGAAATTGGTGCGGTAAGAACTGATGGACAGAGAGTTCAGAAACTTCAGACTACTGCTACCTAATAGATAAAGATTTGATCCCCAGGGGCGAAAGCCTCTGGGTTGTTATATACAGAAATTGAAGTAACATAATATATAAATAACGGAGGTGTTAAGATGGCGGTAAAAAATGCGTATGTGTTAGATACAGAAATACCCAGCCAAGTTAAGGGCGGGAAAGTTATTGCTATAGTAGGTAGTTTTGGAACATTAGCAGCGGATGATGCAGGTTCTAAGTATAGAATATGCCGACTTCCTGCGAATGCTGTACCTATTCAGATAGAGATCAATAGTGAATCTATCGCGGGGTTTACAGAAGTAGACCTGGGTATCTATGACACGCTTGAACAAGGCGGGGCAGTTAAAGACATAGATGTTTTCCAGGATGGTGTGGATATGCACGGGGGGTATGCTATAGGCAGTGAGTTAAATGGTCTTTCTAATATAGCTATTGCTGATCTAGGCAAGCAGATATATGCGCTTGCAGGGGATGACGCTCCTACTCCTAACGGAGAGTATGACCTTGTTCTCACCTGTGTTTCTGAGGTATCGGCCCCTGGTACGGTTGCTTTCAGAATTTTGTTAGCAGTTAGTTCGTAAAGTTAAAAACAAAAGACATAGCGGAGACTTAGACACCCTCGCTATGTCTTTTTTAATAAAAAGGGAGTGAGCATGGCTGATATAACAACAGCTTTACAAATTTGTAATCTAGGACTAAGCTATCTAAAAGTTCCCACTGTAGACAGTATCACTGTTATTGCAGCCCCCCAAAAGGAAGTTAAAACGATTTGTGCGCAATGGTACGATCTTTCCAGGCAAGAAGCTCTTAGAGCGCATCCTTGGAATTTTGCAAAAGGAGGAGCTAAATTAGCAAAATCTACTACTGCACCTGCATCTGCGGATTTTGACAGTAAGTTTCCTTTGCCAACAGATTATCTAAGACTTAGATTTACAGGTAGTGATAATTATGGTTTGGTTGGTGTAGATCACGATTTTGAATTTAATGATTTCCTTCTAGCCAATAGGGAAATAATAGTACACCAGTCAACGAATATAACAGCCATAACTAAAGCAGACCCGGGGGTAGTGACTTCAGTTGCCCATGGGTTAGCTAATGGAGATACTATTCTTATAGAAGCGGTGGTTGGAATGACTGAAGTTAATAACACCCGTTTTCTAGTCGCAAATAAAACTACAGATACATTTGAAATTACTACCGAAGCCGGAGTTGACGTAGATACTTCAGCTTATACCGCCTATACTTCAGGGGGAACGGTTACTCAGGTAGATACTATCGAGATAGGATATATAAAAGATGTAGAAGACGTAACTTATTTTGATCCACTTTTTGTAACATATCTATCTTTAGTGTTTGCTAAGAATATATGCTATGGGGTCACAGGTAAAACAACTCTTAGAAGAGACACTCGAGACATGTTATTTGAAGCAGGTATTCAAGCTAGAGCGATTAATGGTCAAGATAAACCTCCTAGAAGAATAACAAGAAGTGCAGTTATTGGGGCTCGGCGTAGATACTCGGGGGGTAGTTCTCGAAATGTAGACCCTAAATATATTAATTTTAATTAACCCACATAAAGGAGCTTCATGGAAGTTAATGCCTCTTTAGTCAATTTTGCCGCAGGGGTACTGTCTAAAAAATTTTTAGGAAGAACAGATCTTCCTAAATTTTATAAAGCCGGGTTATTGACTTGCCATAACTTTTTCCCCCAAGCTCAGGGGCCAGCGGAGTTTCGCCAGGGCACTAATTTTACCCATACTACTCGATTGAATCAAGACGCGATGCTTTATCCTTTTGTTTTTAATGATTCGCAAGCATATGCGCTTGAGTTTACCAAGGAGAAGTTAAGGTTTCATTCTCAAGGTGGGATAATACTAGGAAGTGCGGGGGAGGATCAGTCTCAATTTTTATGCCATTTTAATGGGGTAGATGGGGCGACTTCTCTTACTACGGTAACCGGACAAGTCTTAACTTTTGCATTTGATGCGCAATTAGATACCGCGCAGAAAGTTTTTGGAACTGCTAGTCTTTTATTAGACGGAACTGGAGATTACGCAGATGCTCCAGGGTCAGATTTAGTTGAATTTGGGGGTAGTGATTTTACTGTAGAGGCGCGTTTCCGTTCTAATGGGGGCACAGGTGCTGGTTTTTCGATAGGAGGTGCTATTGGTGGGTTTGCCCTTTTTGTTTCGAGTACTACTAATTTAAGAATATACTCAACAACTTATGCCTCTGTATTTGCTAATGTTACAATATCTACTTTATCTCCAAACACTTGGTATCACCTAGCTGTGTCGAGAAAGGGTAATACAATATATGTATTTTTGGATGGTGTTTTGCAAAATACTGTCGATGTAACTGGAATTAATTTTTCGCATGGGGGATCTGTTCTTCGAATTGGTAACATTTCAGGAAATGCTTTCGGTGGATGGGTAGATGAAGTTAATATTCGTAAAGGTGTAGGAGTGTGGACTTCGGATTTTACTCTACCAACTTCAGAGTACAGCGTATCTAATACCAGGGATATAACTGCCATCACTAAAGCCGACCCAGGAGTTATTACTATAGAGTCGCATGGTTTTACTGGCGGGGAAGAAATTTATATCTCGGGTGTAGTGGGTATGACTGAATTAAATAATAAATACTTTCTTGTTGTATATATTGATGGAGATACTTTTTCATTAACAGACATAGACACCGTGGCTATAGATACTACTGCATATACAACTTATGTTTCAGGAGGTTCTGTCGAAGCTATATATGAAATTGACACTCCGTATGCAGAAGCAGATCTTAAAACATTACAGTTTGCTCAAAAAGCAGATGTGATGTATGTAGCACATCCTAATTATGAGCCAAGAAAACTTATTCGTTCAGGAGCAGCTTCTTGGGCTTTAAGTGTATATACCCGAACAGCAGATCCTTTTACAAAAGCTATTACTGCTATAACTAAAGCAAGCCCGGGTGTGGTGACTTCAGCTGCTCATGGGTTTGAGAATGGCGATATTGTGGAGCTTTGGGGAGTTCTTGGCATGACAGAAGTGAATGGTAATTCGTACATGGTGGCAAATAAAGCAGCCAATACTTTTGAACTTACAGACCCAACGACCGGAGCAAATATAGATACTTCGGGGTTTACTGCCTATACTTCAGCCGGAGTAGCTTTTATGCAAAGTAATATGCCTGGAGCAGTAGCTTTTTACGGGGGCCGGCTGGCTTTTGGTGGAACTAAGGAGGAACCTGAATCTTTCTGGATGAGTAAAGCCCCAACAAATGCTGGGGTAGGGCAATATGATGACTTTACAGTAGGGACAAATGCAGATGATGGGCTTACCTTTCCTATCTCTTCGCAAAATAATACTGCCGACAGAATCAAGTGGTTCGGTGGGACAAATAAATTTTTAGGTATAGGAACATATGGTGGGGTGTATAAAGCAAATGGTGGTTCAGATAGTGAACCTATAGCCGGAGATGCGATAGCCGTACAGGCCCTTGAATTTATTGGTTGTAAAGGTATATCTCCGGTACGCCTTAGTAGCTCTCTCTTTTATGTACAGCGAGGAAGTCTTATACTAAATAGGTTTTCGTATTCTCTTTTAGCTGATGATTTTAGTACATCAAGTCTCAACATATTTAGTGATGAAATAACAGATGGCGGGCTTAAACAACTGTCAATACAGCAAGGCACAACAGATATTATATGGGCAGTAACCGACAATGGGAAACTTTTGGGTTTGACAGTTAAAACAGAAGAAGAGATTTCAGCGTGGCATGGCCCACATGCTGTTGGTGGAACAGACGTTAAAATTCTCTCGGTATGTGGGGAGCCACAAGCTGATAATAGAGATAGCCAGTGGTTGGTTGTAGAACGTACCATAAATGGGGCTACTAGACGATATGTTGAGTACACGTCGGCTGAAGACCTTTTGCCTGAAGAAGAGGATTATTACACAGGGGTTTTTGCTACAGATAATTTACAATATCGAAAACTTTTATATGAGGCATCTAAGAGCTTAGTAAGAGTAGATAGTGCTTTAACTTTAAATCAGGCACAGACCATAGCCCTTACTCCTGGAGCTGTAACAGGTATAGGAATAGCTTTTACAGCAGAATCTGATGTTTTTTCTGCAACAGATGTAGGCCGATATATAGTTAGAAAGTATGTTACAGGCTTGGAGTCAGGTAAAGCTCTTATAACAGCATATGTGTCAGCCACAGAAGTTACATGCACAATACAAGATGATTTTGAGGCAGTTACAGCTATTGCTTCTGGTAATTGGTTTTTAACAGCTACGAATATTACAGGGCTTGAGCATCTTGAGGGCGAGACAGTTAGAGTTCAAATAGACGGGGCAGATGGGGGAGAATATACCGTTGCTAGTGGTGCGATAAAACTTACAGAACCGGGTACAATTATTCACATAGGGCTTTCTTATACGGGTGTAATAAAAACTATGCCTTTAGATATAGGTGCTATAGTAGGAACTGCACAGGCTAGAATAACAACAGTAAACAGGTTGGGGCTCCTCATACGTAATACTCTTGGGGTTAAGTATGGTACTGATCTTTATGATTTAGACCAGATGCCTTGGAGAGATTCTAACGAGACTTTTGATATATCTGATTCTAAACTTTTAAGAACAAAAGCAGAACTTTTAAATTTACCCGACGGGTACGATAGACGTAAGTTTGTACACATAATACAAGACACACCTTTTCCGTGCACGATACAGGGTATTGTCCCCTACGTGGACACAACTAACGAATAAGAGGAGAAAATGAAATGATAGCTATAGGTTTAGCACAGATTTTAACAGGTGCGTTTCAGGGATACGCTAAGTATCAAGAAGGCCAAATGGCAGCTGGACAGTACGAAAGTCAAGGGCGAATCCTCGAAATGGAGGCGGATGTAGAAGCTTCGAGAATAGAGGAAGATGGTAGAGCTTTTGCAGCAAGCCAGAAAATGATGTACATAAGTTCGGGTGTTGAGATAGGGGGCAGTGCTGTTGTAACACTTGCACAAACAGATAAATGGGTGAAAGCTGATGCAGAGAACGTACGGGCTAGGGGCAGAGCTCTTCGGGCGTATAACTATAGTTCAGCCAGGGTAGCTCGTAGCCAAGGGCGAGCGCAATTTGTAAGTGGGATAGCTGGTGGATTTTCGAAAGCGGCCACAACTTATGGGCGTTTACAACCTGTGAAAGAGGGGACAAATGCCTAATATACCTAAATATAGCAGACGAAAATTTCAGTCAACTTATGTTGGTGGACCTCAAGTTGATAAGTCTGGGGGTATAATAGCCGGGGCAGTAGCAGAAGCTACGGCCCCAATATTGGAACAGCAGACTAAAAAAGAAGAAGCCAAAATACAAGCGAGTATAGACCAACAGGCCAATAATGCTCTTATTAAGTATGGTATAGCTTATCAAGAAGAAGCTAAAGTGCTCCAAGAAAAGTACGCCAGTGATCCATCTAAATTTCCTGCGGCCATAGCAGAAAAAGGGAGAACGTTAGCCCAAGATAGGGCTAAAGGTTTACCTGATGAAAGAGTAAATGCCCGGTTCATGGGTGGGACAAGTGCTCTAATTAAACAATCTGCCGCTGCTGCACTTAATTGGGTAGGGGTTAAACAAGACGAGAATGCACTTATAGCAGCAAATGATTCAGTTAGGTTGACATCTATAAAAACTAGCCAAGACACAACGGTAGAAGGATTTAAAGCCAATCTAAACGCTCTCTTAGAAGAGGTTCGGAATATACCTAATTTCAAACAGGGGGATGAAGAGATATTTCTCGCTGAAAAAGTCCCGGGATTACTTGAGACGAGCATGTATAACCGACTCGAAGTAGATAAAGATGGGCTTGAAAAAGATTTAAAGGGTGAAGGGGATGAGGATGTCTATGCTGACGTGCCTGGGTTCTCTGGGGAATTGCGTAATAAGTTTCTTAAAGCTATTAAGTCCAGAAGAGCCGAAGAACGCAGGGCTCTTAAAGAAGCTCAGACAAACAATTTTGACGATGCAATGGATAAATTTAATAGGCGTGAATTAACCTTTTCAGATATTCGTGACCTTTCTAAAACAGAGAACCCCGCCGATGGCATAAAAGACTCACAGGTTAATTTTTTGAACAAAGCTCTTTCGAGCAGGGTCATAGCTGAGGCGTCTGATTTAGCCAAGGACAAACCCAAGGCCAAAACATTTAAAAATCTGATTGATGATTTTGCGGATAATAGGCTAGACAGAGCTGAGAAAATAGAGAGACTTTTAGATGCTTTTGCAGATGGGGTATTGTTACCTGAAGAGGAAAAACAGTTACGTGAAATGGTGAAACCATTTCAGGATGCGAAAACTGCACTTAGAAATAAAAACATACTGGATAGAACAGGTCAAGTTTTTGACAGGGTGGCTTCGGTGTTTGGCGAAGACACTAAAGCCGCGATGGCTGTGCGTTCTTTTTGGACGTGGGTTCGGGAGGGAAAGGATCCAGACGAAGGAGCAAGACTTGTTGTGAGCAAAGCTGAAGCAGATAAAGTGATAGCAGA
>Ga0222684_1000237_pt1 | contig 14124 bp, 13 predicted proteins | sample AntAcemetage1075_FD_181150 | JGI IMG/M metagenome (GOLD analysis project Ga0222684, IMG submission 181150) | Saline water microbial communities from Ace Lake, Antarctica - #1075 | ecosystem: Environmental > Aquatic > Non-marine Saline and Alkaline > Saline | place: Antarctica: Ace Lake...
TTTCCCATAATTTTTTATATGATTCTCCTTGATTGATGTTTGCAACAACACTATATAACAACAGCATATGAGTAACGCAGGATAAGCCATTAGTTTATAGACTTAAATCCTGCGTTACAAAAAAATTAGCATTTTGGTGTTTCCTAAATTTATAACAGAAACGTTGTCATTCTAAACTTTTACATTAAACATTTTCAGTACATTTTAACTCTAGCTGATTTTTTTATCCTACTATTGTTTTTATAGACTAGTTGTATAAATACATTTAACCCTATTGCAATAGGGCAATAATAACCGAAGCAGCAACCGTTGTTCCAATAACACCTGCAACATTAGGTCCCATTGCGTGCATTAATATAAAGTTGCCTGGTTTTTCTTTTTGGGCTACCACTTGAGCAACTCGAGCAGCCATAGGTACAGCTGATAAGCCGGCACCACCAATTAAGGGGTTAAGTTTCGCTTTTGTAAATTTATTTAGAAACTTAGTAAACAATACTCCACCTGCGGTACTAACCGTAAAGGCAATCAAGCCTAAAACAACTATTTGCATCGTTTGTAAAGTTAAGAAATTACTTGCTTCCATACTTGTACCTACGCATATTCCTAAAAAAATAGTCAAAATATTAATAAGTGAATTTTGGGCAGTATCTGATAGACGTGGAACTACCAAGCTTTCCCTGAATAAATTTCCCGCCATTAACATACCAATGATGGGCACAGAAGGTGGTAACACTAAACCTACAAATACAGTACTAATAATAGGAAATAATATCCTTTCTGTTCGAGAAACTGGTCTAAGCTGTTTCATTTCAATTCTTCTTTCTGCCTTAGTTGTAAGCAATTTCAAAATTGGAGGTTGAATAACCGGAACTAACGACATATAAGAATAAGAAACAACTGCGATTGCCCCTAATATCCGAGGTGCCATTTTGGAAGCTATATAAATAGCAATAGGGCCATCAGCACCTCCAATAACTCCGATAGAACCAGCTTCCGGTAAATTAAATCCCAAAACAACGGCTAAAAACATAGAGACAAATATTCCTAATTGGGCGGCTGCTCCTATTAAAAAAGTTATTGGATTAGCTAAAAGAGGGCCAAAATCTGTCATTGCACCAACACCCATAAAAATTAATAAAGGATAAATTTCATACTTTAACCCCAGGCCAATATAATACAATAGACCCCCGGGTTCACTAATACCGGTCAAAGGAATATTTGCTATAAGTGCGCCAAAGGCAATAGGTAACAATAAAAGGGGTTCGCATTTTTTTACTATTGCTAGATACAATAAAACTCCAACAATTATAAGCATAATAAAATTTCCTATAGTAAAGCTGCTAAACCCGGAAGTAGCTAAAATAGTTATTACTTTTTCTGATATTCCCATTTTTATAATCCTCTCTTCATTTCTTTTATCTATCCAATTATTACCAAAGTATCTCCTGTGTCTACCATATCATTTATTGAAACATTTATTTTTTTAATCTTACCGGATGCTTTAGCAAAAATTTCATTTTCCATTTTCATGGCCTCTAAAATTAATAAAGTATCACCATCTTTTATTGAATCTCCTTCGTTCACATTTATTCTAAGTATTTTCCCAGGCATAGGTGCCACTACTTGTTCTCCGGCTACTGCTTCAGTTGATGCTTTAGCGGGAGCTGGGCTGGATGATGGTTTAACTTCTTTCTGACTTACCGGCTCTTCTTTCACTTTAGTTACAACCGGCTGAGGAACAGAAATGGTTCCGGTTGATGATTTATTTGCTCCTACTTCTTCTACTTCTACTTCATATACTTTACCATCTACTTTAATTTGGTATTTTCTCATTTTATATAAAATTCTCCTTTTCTCAATATTTAATATTTTTTCCTAACATTAATTCTTGTCTCCCTATTACGGTCCAGGGAGCCATAACTGCTGGCTTATATTTTTTTATATTTACAATTTTAAATTCACTTTTTGGTTTTTCTAAATAAGAAGCGACAGCAGCAGTAATTATGGCTATTAATTTACCATTAAATTCTTCTTTTTCTTTTACTGGAGTTGCGTCAATTACTGGAGGGGAAATTTTATTTTCTTTAACTACCTTTTTTGCTGAAAAATTTTGTACAACCTTACCTACAATTACCATAAGCAAAGCTAATCCACCTAATACAACAAAAATGTAAAGATAATCCATAATGGCGAGTTGAAGTGCTCCGCTAATTCCTTCAAACATATTTATTTTTCCTCCTTCTTTAATAGTCGTTAGTCGTTAGTGAATAGTATATAGTTAAAAGTAGGACAGGGGTCTCGCCTGTCTATCAATCATTAATAAGTATTCGATAGTTGCAAGTTTCAGGTTTCAAATTGAAATTACTTCGTTCTCCGCAATTACAGGAATCTATCCCCCAACTAAATACTAACGACTATTCACTATATACTATTTATACCGGGAAATTACCATGTTTCTTTGCCGGTCTACTCTCCCTTTTTGTAGATAACATCTCTAAAGTTGTTATAAGACGTGGTCTTGTTTCCCGAGGGTCAATAACCATATCCACATAACCTCGTTTAGCTGCTTCGTAGGGATTAGAAAATTTTTCTTGAAATTCATCAATCTTTTCTTGACGAACCTTTTCCGGGTTATCTGCTTTAGCTATCTCTTTTCTAAAGATAATATTTGCAGCGCCTTGAGAGCCCATTACGGCAATTTCTGCTGTAGGCCAGGCGATTACTTGATCTGCCCTTAAATCTTTTGCACACATCGCCAGGTAAGCTCCTCCGTAAGATTTACGAACGATTAAAGTTATTTTAGGAACAGTAGCCTCGGAATAAGCATATAGTAGTTTTGCTCCGTGACGAATAATCCCTCCATATTCTTGTGCACTTCCTGGTAAAAATCCCGGAACATCTACCAAAGTTAAAATAGGAATATTAAAAGCATCACAAAATCGGACAAAACGCGCTGCTTTATCAGATGCATTTATATCTAAACAACCTGCCAAAACTTTTGGTTGATTAGCAATTATACCGATTGATTGGCCATTTAATCTAGCGAATCCGGTAAGCATATTAGTAGCATAATATCTATGCGATTCAAAAAAATCTCCATCATCTACAATTAATTTTATAACATCTTTCATCTCATAAGGTTTATTAGGATCTGTAGGGACAATATTTAAAAGAGCTTCTTCCATTCGATTGGGATCATCTTTGCATTCTATAGATGGAGGGGTTTCCATATTATTAGAAGGCAGATAACCCATCATCTTTCTTACCATTTGATAGACTTCCTCTTCGTTCTCAGCAGCAAAATGAGCTACTCCACTCTCCCTATTATGAGTCATCGCTCCTCCTAATTTCTCTGAAGTAACTACTTCTCCAGTAACTGCCTTTATAACTGCTGGCCCGGTAATATGCATTATACCTACATTTTTAACCATAAATACAAAATCCATTATAGCTGGAGAATAGACTGCCCCACCGGCAGCAGGTCCGACAATTATTGATATTTGGGGAATTACTCCGGATGCTATGGTGTTACGATAAAATAATTGGCCGTAACCGCTCAATGAATCTACTCCTTCTTGAATACGAGCTCCACCAGAGTCGTTTACACCGATACATGGTGCACCCATTTTTATAGCCATATCCATAACCTTACATATCTTCTTAGCGTGCATTTCTCCCAATGAGCCGCCAATAACGGTAAAATCCTGAGCAAATACATAAATTAATCGACCATTAATAGTTCCATAACCAGTTACAACTCCTTCACCAGGAGCAGTTATCTTATCCATACCAAAATTACTACACCTGTGTTCAACTAACATATCAAGTTCTACAAAGCTATCTTTGTCTAAAAGAAGGCCAATCCTTTCCCGAGCGGTAAGTTTGCCTTTTTCATGTTGAGCTTTTACTCTCTTTTCTCCTCCGCCTGCTTTTACTTTTTCTTCCTTTTTTCTTAAATTTTTCATTAATTCATCAATTGATTTTTTCATTTAATTTACTTCCCCCGCCTTTCTATAATCTATTTATAAGCAATTAAATATTCAGAATTCAGGAATCAGGAGTCAGAAAAATTTTTAATATGCCTTCTGGATTCTGAATTCTGACTTCTGGATTCTATTTTTTTTAATCCTCTCTCTCGCATAATTCAATAAGAATACCATTAGTACTCTTCGGATGTAAAAAAGCTATCTTTGTTCCACCAGCGCCATACCTCGGCTTTTCGTCTATTAATCTAACTCCTTTCTTTTTTAATTTTTCTAATACTTCTTCAATATTATTAACTCTGAAAGCAATATGTTGAATCCCCTCACCTTTCTTCTCAATAAATCTGGCAATAGGACCCTCTGGTGAAGTAGATTCTAACAGTTCTAATTCACTATCGCCTAAAGGTAGAAAAGCAACTTTAACTTTCTGTTCTTCTACAATCTCCTCGCCGACAACTTTCAAACCCAGTATATTACTTAGAAGTTCACCTGTTTCTTTAACACTTTTTACCGCGATTCCAATATGATCAATCTTTTCTAACATTTTTTACACCTCCCTGTGCATAAGAATGAGTTAATATGCTTGACAATTTCTCCACTGCAGTGTAGGGGTCTTCTTCCCGCTTTACTATTTTAGTTACTATCTTATTTATAAATCCATTATCAATAAAAGTTGAAAGTATTTCTTTCCATTGTTCCTGAATAAGGTCAAATATCTCTTTCTTGGCACTCTCCCGGCGTCTTTGTTCTAATTCTCCGCTTTCCTTTAGATAACTGATATGTCGATCAATTTCTTCTAAAAGTTTTTTAATACCGACATTGTCGGTGGCTATAGTCTTTAGAACCGGGGGACGCCATCTCTTGTTTTGGTTTAAATCTAACATCATTCCTATCTCGGTAGCTAGACGTTCACAGCCTTCTTTGTCAGCTTTGTTAACTACAAAAATATCTCCTATTTCCATTATTCCGGCTTTTATAATCTGGACATCGTCTCCCATTCCCGGCATACTTATCAATACAACTGTATCAGCTACTTTAACTATATCTACCTCTGATTGGCCTACGCCAACTGTTTCAATAAATATTATATCTTTCCCCAATGCATCTAATATCTTTACCGTTGCTTGGGTGGCCTGGGAAAGTCCCCCCAGATGTCCTCGAGTACTCATGCTTCTTATAAAAACACCTTTGTCCAGGCTTAAATCCTGCATGCGAATTCTATCACCCAACAACGCCCCTCCCGTAAATGGACTAGTAGGATCTATGGCAATGATTCCAACAGTTTTACCCTGTCCTCGTAAAATTTTAGTAATTTTATCGGTAACAGTGCTTTTCCCTGAACCAGGAGGACCGGTTATTCCTATTACCAGAGCATTTCCGGTATAATTATAAAGCTTTTTTAAAATCTCCTGAGCTTGGCTAAAGTTATTTTCCACTAAAGTTATTAACTTAGCAGCCGCTCTTCGGTCACCATTAATTATTTTTTCTACAATTTCTTTTTCCATTTAACTTACCTTTTGTTCGTATTGCTTATCGCATTTCTTGTCAGGGGACGGTCCTTTGACAAGGTTTTAAATTGAGCTATTTTGCCAATTTCGGATTTATCCGCTCCAAGTCGTTTTGGTAATTTTTTGCTGGTTCGATGAATTGAACCCCTACCCTATACGCTAAACGCTGTACGCTCTACGCTATTAATTATTTTACTTTTTGTTTAATAAATTTGATTATATCACGAGTATCGATCCCAGGGGTGAATATTTCTGCTATACCTATCTTTTTTAATTCAGGAATATCTTCTTCGGGAATTACTCCTCCGCCCATAACAATAATATCTTTAATATCATTTTCTTTTAGAAGTTCCATTACCTTGGGGAAAAGATGGGTATGAGCTCCCGATAAAATACTCAATCCAATAACATCTACATCTTCCTGGATGGCAGTTTCCACGATCTGCTCAGGAGTCTGCCGTAATCCGGTATAAATTACTTCCATACCGGCATCCCTTAGAGCTCTTGCTACAACCTTTGCTCCTCGGTCATGGCCGTCAAGTCCAGGCTTAGCTATTAATACTCTAATTTTTTTCCCTTCCATTTTTTCATTCCTCCACTTTTTAAAGCTTTACAGACTCTTTATATTCACCAAAGATACTTCTTAAAACATCACAAACTTCGCCCAATGTAGCATAAGATTTTACACAATCTAAAATCAAGGGCATTAAATTCGCATTTGTTTTTGCAGCCTTCTCTAATAATTTCAAATTCTCTTTTACTTTATAATTATCTCTTTGCTCTTTTAACTTTTTAAGTTCCTCAACTTGCCGGCGTCCCACTTTCGGATTAACTTTCAAAAGTCCTTTGGGCGACCCTTCTTTTATCTTAAACTTATTAACACCCACTACTATCCTTTTACTCTCTTCAATATCTTTCTGGTATTGATAAGCACTATTCTGAATCTCCTGCTGGATAAATCCTTTTTCAATGGCTTGAGTAACTCCGCCTAATTTATCAATTTTTTCAATATATTCTAAGGCTTTCTTCTCAATTTCATTAGTTAGTGTTTCTACATAGTAGGAACCGGCTAAAGGATCAACTGTTTCAGTTACTCCACTTTCATAAGCCAATACTTGTTGGGTTCTAAGAGCAATCCTTACTGAATCCTCCGCAGGCAGTGCCAGGGCTTCATCTCTTGAATTTGTATGAAGAGATTGAGTACCTCCCAATACTGCTGCCAAGGCTTGTATGGTAACTCGAGCAATATTATTATCCGCTTGCTGAGCAGTTAAAGTACAGCCGGCTGTTTGGGTATGAAATCTAAGCATTAAAGATTTTTTATTCTTGGCTTTAAATCTTTCTTTCATAATTTTAGCCCACAACCTTCGAGCTGCTCTAAATTTCGCTACTTCCTCTAATAAATCATTATGAGCATTAAAGAAAAAAGATAATCTTGGAGCAAAATCATCAACTTTCAATCCGATTTTTATTGCTGCATCGACATAAGCTATTCCATCTGCCAAAGTAAAGGCTACTTCTTGAACTGCTGTGGATCCAGCTTCTCGGATATGATATCCACTTATACTAATGGTATTCCATAGGGGCATCTCTTTAAAACAAAATTCAAAGATATTGGTAATTAATCTCATCGAGGGGATTGGAGGAAAGATATAGGTTCCCCGAGCAATGTATTCTTTTAGTATATCGTTTTGAATAGTCCCTTTTAGTTTACCGGGAGCAACTCCTTGTTTTTCTGCTACTGCAATATACATGGCTAAAAGTACGGGTGCAGGAGCATTTATGGTCATTGAAGTGCTTACTTTATCAAGGGGAATCCCATTAAATAACATCTCCATATCTTTTAAAGAATCTATGGCTACGCCTACTTTTCCTACTTCTCCCAAGGACATATCGTTATCTGAATCATAACCAATTTGCGTGGGTAGGTCAAAAGCAACGCTTAATCCGGTTTGTCCTTGATCCAACAGATATTTATAACGCTTATTAGATTCTTCTGCTGTTCCAAAACCGGCATATTGACGCATAGTCCAAAATCGGCCTCGATACATAGTTGGTTGCACCCCGCGGGTATAAGGGTATTGTCCAGGGAAATTCAGGTCTTTATTATGGTCAGACTCCTCTAAATTTACAGGGGTGTAAAGACGCTCAACCTCTTTCCCTGAACCGGTAACAAATTTATCTTTTCTTTCAGGAAAACGTTCAAGGGTTTTTTGTACAACATTGTTTTCCCATTCTTTCTTTGATTGTTTAATTTTTTTCATTTCTTCTTTATCAAACATCTTACACCTCTCAAATAGTAGTATCGCGCATCGCGTATCGAGTATTGCGTTTAAAACACGGTGATAAGTAATGAGTAATGCGCAACAAAAAAACTAATCAACCATCTAAATAAGCTCTATACGCTCTATGCTAAACGCTATCCGCTATTCAATATTTCAAATTATAAACAAAAATATTTATTAAAATGACATTTATGCCAGTTATATATTCTAATTCTTTTTTAAGACTTTTTTGAATTTTTAATCCAACCTGGGGGATATTTTCCCCATATTTAAGCACTAAATTAATATTTACTAAAATACCTTCTTCTTTAATACTGATTTGTGATTTACCCAATTTTACAACTTCTTTGAAATTTTTAAGTGTATAAATAATTATATCTAAAATTGCATTTTCGGAAACATATAATTTTCCAAAATAACTAAAAGGCGGCCTTACTATTGCTCTTTCGCCAATTTTCCTTTTACTATATCTTCTCTTATAAAATATCTCCAATGATTCTAAAATATTTACCGGGAATTTTCTTTGTACTTCGATTCCGGGTAAAGGTATAACATGCTTCCCTTCTTTCAATCTAACGGATTTTGCTTCCCCAATTTCTTTCTCGCTAGAAATATCTTCAATCTTTAAAATTCTTTTAGGGGGCGGCAATTCTAAAGTTTTAATAATTTTATCAATCATCCTGACCGATGTTCCAATAACTAGTATTTTCGCTGGTTTAGCTTTTTTTATTACCTCTATCACTTCGTGAGTATGAGAGGGTTCCTCAAAAATAGCTGTCCTAATTGCTTGAATTCTGTTCTTATCTTTTTTTGCAGAATGTCCGGCTAATATTTTATCCTTTCTTATTAAAAGACCATCATCGATTATATAATCTATATTATATTTATGGGCAACCAACAAGGCCTTATAACTTTTACCGGTTCCACTTTCTCCTATTAAAGCAAATATCTCCACTTTTAATTACCTTCTCCCAAAATATCTCGTATCGCGTATTGCGTGGTACGTATTGCGTTTGTTTTCCCCCTCATCCTAACCCTCTCCCCCGAAGGGGAGAGGGAATAAAGAGTACAATTTCTGTCTCTTGATTACTATTATCTTTGCTATATACTCGATACTATCTTTACTTTTTAGGTTTTACCCAGCCTCTACCTTCTATTGCTCTTGCTACTCTTTGAAGAGAAATAAGATAAGCAGCATCACGAGTATAACATTTTCTCTCTTCTGCTAAATCCGCAACTGCATTAAAAGCATTGGTCATAATACGGTCGAGTTTTTCTAAAACTTCTTCTCTTGACCAATAATAATTCATATTATTTTGAACTTCTTCAAAATAAGAAACAGTTACTCCCCCGGCATTGCAAAGGAAATCAGGAATAAGATAAACACCTTTTTCTTTAATTATTTCATCTGCTTCTAAAGTAGTTGGTGTATTAGCAGCCTCGGCATATACTTTAACTGTATCAAAATTAATATCATTTACGTTCTCTTCGGTAACTGCATTTCCCATAGCAGCAGGAATAAGCACAGTTACTGGTTTTTTCAACCAGGCATCAGCATCTTCTTGTTTCCAACCAAAAGATTTTGCCTTTTTAAGGTTAACGGTTCCAAATTTATCCAATGTTCCGGGTGCAAACAAATCTTTAGGTTCAATCCCGTCTTCGCAGCTATAAGTATAGGCTTTTTGGTCTTTAGCGTCCCAACAAGACATAGCTACTACCTTTCCTCCATATTTAGTAAACATGTCACAGCAATATTGTGCATTATTACCGGCCCCCTGAATAGAAGCAGTAGCACCTTTAAAATCTAAACCTAATCTTTTGAATGATTCACGAACACAATAAATAACACCGTAACCGGTGGCTTCTGTTCTACCCAAAGAACCTCCGACTCCAACAGATTTACCGGTAACAAACCCGGGCTTACGAGATCTGGCAAGAGTATCATATTCATCCATTATCCAGAGCATATCTTGAGAGTTAGTAGCAACATCAGGTGCAGGAACATCCATTTCGGGACCAACTATATCGTAAACTTTTCTTACCCAACCACGGCAAAGTCTTTCTGTTTCTCTCTCGGATAATTTTCTGGGATCAACAATAATCCCTCCCTTTGATCCACCTAAAGGAATATCTACGACTGCACATTTCCAGGCCATCATGGCAGCTAAACCTTTTACCATATCTATAGTCTCTTCTTCTGCAAATCTAATACCGCCTTTTGCGGGTCCCCTTGCACTTGAATGTTGAACTCTGAAACCGGTAAAGGTTTTAGTTGTTCCGTCATCCATATCCACCGGAATGCGAACTTTTAATTCTCTCTCCGGTTCTCTCATAAATTCTCTCAAAGCAGGATCCAGTCCTAAAACTTCTGCATTATGGTCAAATTGAGCCTGTACAATTTTAAACGGGTTTCTTTCTTTAGTCATTTTACAAAATCCTCCTAAATGAATTTTTTAATTCTATTTACATATAATTCTTACTAACTAATACCAAAAATCCTCTTTTTTTCTTTGCTACTAATCTCCCTATTTTGAAATTATTCTGACTATTATTTTTTCCTTAAACTGCCTCCTGTATTAAGATATTTATCAATTGCTCGAGCTGCTACCTTACCATCTCCTACGGCAGAGATTACGGTAGCCGAGCCTCTGACAATATCTCCTCCGGCAAAGATTCCTTCTTTGGTAGTTGCGCTGGTTTTGTCATCTACAATAAAATAACCCCACTGGTTAATCTTGACTCCGGTAGCACTGCGGGCTACAATAGGATTAGCTGAGGTTCCAATGGCATCTATAACCATATCTACCTCGATTGTAAAATTAGAACCGGGAATAGGTATAGGTCTTCTTCGACCTGAATCATCCAGTTCACCTAATTCCATCTTTAGACATTCCATTCCCACAACATTACCTTTATCATCACCTAATACTTTAACAGGGAGAGTAAGAAAATTAAAGATAATTCCCTCTTCTTCAGCGTGATGGACTTCCTCTGCCCGAGCCGGAACTTCTTTTCGGGACCTGCGATAGACAATATAAGACTTTTCGGCTCCCAACCTTAAGGCTGTACGGGCTGAATCCATAGCCACATTTCCTGCTCCGATAGTAGCTGCCCTTTTGCCTATCTTGATAGGAGTATCATATTCCGGAAAAGTATAAGCTTTCATTAAATTAGAACGAGTAAGAAATTCATTGGCAGAATAAACATCGTTTAAATTCTCTCCGGGGATATTCATAAACCGGGGTGCTCCTGCTCCATTGGCTAAGAAGACGGCATCAAATTCCCGGGTTAGTTCATCTACACTCTTAGTAGCACCTACTACAAAATTAGTTATCACTTTCACTCCTAATTTTTCAATTTCTTTTACCTCATATTTTACTATCGATTTAGGAAGTCGGAATTCAGGAATACCATAGACCAAGACTCCCCCGGGTTGGTGTAAGGCTTCAAAAAGGGTTAACTGGTAGCCTAATTTAGCTAAATCCGCGGCACAGGTAAGTCCGGCAGGACCAGAACCCACTATGGCTACTTTCTGTTCTTTCCTACTAATCTTCGGTAACTTTCCGTGAATGTTATTTTCGCGGGCCCAATCAGCCACAAAGCGTTCTAATCTACCGATAGCTATCGGTTTTTTTTGTTTTTCTAAGATACAATATTTCTGGCACTGTTCTTCTTGAGGACATACTCTCCCGGTTATGGCCGGAAGGGCATCGGTCTTTAATATTTCTAAATAGGCTCCGGCAAAATCTTCTTCCACTATCTTTTTGATAAACTGGGGGATGTTAATCTCTGCCGGACAGCCTTTTATACATTTAGGATTTTTACACTGCAGACATCTTTGGGCTTCATAGATAGCCTGTTTTTGGGAATAACCCAAGGGTACTTCTTTAAAATTACAAATTCTCTCTTTGGGCTCTTGCTGGGGCATAGAAATCTGTTCTCTTTGCATCCTTTCTTTGGGAGGTATCATTTCAGCCATTAATTGGTCCTCCTTCCGCAGGTACAGGTATGTTCGTAAAGCTCCCAGGATTTTTTTTCTGAGCCTTTATAACGGGAAAGACGATTGGAAAATTCTTCCCAGTCTACTAATTGGCCATCAAATTCCGGACCATCGGTACAGACAAATTTGGTCTCTCCCCCGATGGTAACTCTACAGGAACCACACATTCCGGTACCGTCTACCATAATACTGTTTAAACTGACTATAGTTTCTACCGGATAAGGTTTGGTGGTGTCACAGGTCACTTTCATCATGATGGGTGGTCCGATAGTCCATACCTTCTTGATTGATTTATCCTTATCTAAGAGTTCTTTTAAAACTTGAGTGACAAAGCCTTTTCGGCCATAACTACCATCATCGGTAGTAACAATCAATTCTGAGGAGGCTTTTCTTATCTCCTCTTCCATGATAACAAGTTCTTTGTTACGGGCTCCAATAATGGAAATAACTTCGTTCCCGGCTTCTTTTAGAGCACGGGCAATCGGATGGATACAGGCGATCCCGGTTCCTCCGCCAACAGTTATTACTTTACCGTAATTTTCAATTTCAGTCTTTTTACCTAAAGGCCCGATAAAAGAAAACAGTTTATCTCCTTCTTCTAAGGTGGAAAGTTCCTCACTGGTCTTACCTACTATCTGAAAGACGATGCGGATCAGTCCCTTTTCCCGGTTAAAATCAGCAACCGTTAAGGGGATTCGTTCTCCTTTTTCAGTAATCATTAAAATGATAAACTGACCGGGCTGGACTGATTGAGCCACCTCTGGTGCTTCTATCCACATCGAATATATAGTTTTGTGTAATTTTTCTTTATTAAATACTTTGTACATTTTACTTCCTAAATTTTACCCAATTACTACTATAGACTTGCTGAAATTTCTGCTGTATCTTTAGCAATCATTAACTCTTCATTAGTAGGAATTACCATAACTTTTACTCTTGAATCATTATCACTTATAATGGCTTCCTTACCACGAACTTTATTTTTCTCTTGATCAATTTTTACCCCTAAAAATTCTAATCCTTCGCAAGCATCAGCTCTGGTTTCTTGAGAATTTTCTCCAATCCCCGCTGTAAAAACAATTACATCAAGCCCTCCCATGGCTGCTGCATAAGCTCCGATATATTTCTTTATGCCATAAGTAAAAACAGAAATAGTTCTTATAGCTCTTTCATCACCCTGATTTGCTTTTTCTCTTAAATCTCGTTTATCACTTGAAATCCCTTCCGATAGGCCTAAAAATCCGCTTTCTTTATAGAGAATCTTATTAATATCTTTTACAGTTAGATTTTCTTTATCCATTAAAAAAGGAATAACTGCCGGATCAACATCTCCGCAACGAGTCCCCATAATTATACCGGCAACTGTCCCAAAGCCCAAACTGGTATCTATAGAAACTCCGTTTTTTACAGCAGTAATGCTTGAGCCATTCCCCAGATGGCAGGTAATTATTTTAAGTTCTTCTATAGGTTTTTTTAAAATATCTGCTGCTCTTTGAGCCACGTATTTATGTGAGGTTCCATGGAATCCATATCTTCTTATTTTATACTTCTTATAAAATTTATAAGGGATACCATAGAGATAAGCACATTCCGGAATAGTCTGATGAAAAGCAGTATCAAATACTCCCACCTGGGGTACTCCGGGCATTAGCTCTTTACAGACTTCTATCCCTAAAATATTAGGCGGGTTATGTAAAGGGGCAAGCTCGATACATTCTTTTAAGGCATCCATAACTTCTTCGGTAAGTAAAACTGAGCCGGAAAATTTCTCCCCGGCATGAACTACCCTATGGCCTACCGCTGATATTTCTGATACATCATTAATTACTCCATATTCTTGATGAAGTAAGGCATTCATCATCAATTTTATCCCTGCCCTATGGTTAGGAATATCCCGATGGGTTATAACCGGTTGCCCATTAGAAGGATAATGATTGATAATTGAATCAGAAATTCCAATCCTCTCCACCAACCCTTTAGCCAGTACTGACTCATCAGTCATATTAAATAACTGATATTTTATGGATGAGCTGCCGCTATTTACCACTAATATTTTCATTTTATCCTTAATCTCCTTTTTCGCAAATTATTATTTCTTATTACTTGCTTTCCTGTTTTTTTGTTTTTAAATCTTTAGCAATATCAAATCCCAGGAGTAATGCTTTTTCGTTTAGTTCCTTTGCTTTAACTGGAACCCTGGAACACACTGCCTTTTGAATAGCTTCTTGGGAAACCACTTTAGTTAACCCTACAATTATGCCTAATGAAATAATATTGGTAACTAATTTTGTTCCAAATTTTTTTTGAGCTGTTTCAGTAATGGGAAATAAATAAATTTTATTTGAGAT
>Ga0222684_1000240_pt1 | contig 14061 bp, 13 predicted proteins | sample AntAcemetage1075_FD_181150 | JGI IMG/M metagenome (GOLD analysis project Ga0222684, IMG submission 181150) | Saline water microbial communities from Ace Lake, Antarctica - #1075 | ecosystem: Environmental > Aquatic > Non-marine Saline and Alkaline > Saline | place: Antarctica: Ace Lake...
ATAATCGACCATCATCTGGAGGCTCTTCCTGGAATGCTTCGTTTCGAGTTCTTTCCATCTGTGCTTTCGATTGCAGTGACGGCAGTATGCCGCGCATGTACCGGAAACCATGGCGAGACAGCGGTCTGGATAGCGATGGATCAGGCCCGGGACAGCCATGTTCCTTTCTTCTTCAAGGGGGTCATCAGAACTTCCCGGCAAATAATCCAGCTCCCGGGGGTCGGGAAAACATTGAAGACGTATGGGATCTTTTTTATCCGATATATCAATCAAGGACAGGTAATATGGAGTGATGGAAAAACGATAGGTTTCTATAACATCCTTGTATTTATCTGCTTCCTTGACAAATTAATAAATATTTTTCCCTTGACAATAATCCGGATTTATGACTATATGCACCAATCGCTTCTAGAGAGGTTATTTTTATGATGGGTAGAGTTATTAATTTAAATTATTGGTTTAGCTATTTTTATTTTGGCGGATCGGTTTGTCCATCGCGCATGAATAGCTAAGTTCAGCAAATAAAAAATTCAAGCCATGGGTAGACCGAGAGGTTCTGCACCATGGCTTTTTTGTTTATAAGACCATGGTGTGATCTCGGATACATCATGGTCTTTTTTTTTACCAGGGCAGGGAGGATTGAAAAATGATTATCGTAATGAAAAAGAATGCAACAAAAGCACAGATCGAAAATGTAATCGATTGGGTTGAGTCTGTCGGTTACAAGACCCACCCATCCCGTGGAATCGAACGGACGATTATAGGTGCAGTAGGAGACAACCGTGGCAAAGAAAATCTGAAGTTTGCCGAATCTCTTTCGGGGGTCGAAAAAACGATGCCTATCCTGAAACCTTATAAATTAGCCAGCCGCGAAGCGAAGGAGGGCAATACCGTTATCCGGGTTGGCAACTTGGAAATCGGGGGGTCGAGATTCATCGTCATGGCAGGTCCATGCTCGATTGAAAGCGCGGAACAGATGATGGAGTCCGCCTTCATAGTGAAAAAGGGTGGGGCCGATATTATCAGAGGCGGGGCATTCAAACCGAGAACTTCACCTTACAGTTTCCAGGGCATGGAAGAGGAAGGCCTGAAGCTCTTGAGAAGGGCCGGCGATCAGGCGGGAATGCCTGTCATTACTGAGGTGCTCAATCCATCCGATGTAGATCTTATAGAAGAATACACCGATATCCTGCAGATCGGCGCAAGGAATATTCAAAACTTTGCTCTTTTGAAAAGGGTGGGAAAGGCGAAGAAGCCGGTGCTTCTCAAGCGGGGGATGATGACAACTATTGAAGAGCTTCTTATGTCTGCGGAATATATACTCTCATCTGGGAATGACGATGTCATACTCTGCGAGCGAGGTATCCGAACCTTCGAAACTGCAACACGCAATACCCTCGATCTAAGCGCTGTACCCGTTTTAAAGGAACTGTCTCATTTGCCTGTAATCGTTGATCCCAGTCATGCTGCCGGCAACTGGAAATATATCCTGCCTCTGACAAGAGGGGCGCTGGCAGTAGGGGCAGACGGTGTCATAGTCGAAGTCCATCCCGAGCCGGAAAAGGCCGTTTCGGACGGATTTCAGTCCCTGAAACCGGAAAGGTTCTATGTTCTCATGGAAGAAATAAGGAACCTTGAGAAATTTATGAGAAACGAAACGAAGGTGCCGGCATGAAAAGAATCAAGATAAACCTTGACAAGCGGTCTTCCCTTTCCTACGAGATTTCTATGGGTTATAATATCCTCGATCGCATAGGACTTGTCATTGCGAAAAGCAATCTCGCCCATCGCTATATTGTGATTGCCGACTCCAATGTGTCCGCCATTTACGGGGCAAAATTCCTTGCCGTACTCAGGGATATGGCCATTAACGTTGATTTGATTGAGTTCCCCGCGGGAGAAAAGTCGAAGAATATGGACTCGATTCTTGCCATTGTGCGAAAGCTGATCGGTCTTGGCGTAGACAGAAGCTCCGCGCTGATCGCGCTGGGTGGAGGTGTAGCTGGCGATATGACAGGTTTTATCGCATCCATATACATGAGGTCGATACCTTACATTCAGATACCCACGAGCCTGCTTGCTCAGGTGGACAGCAGCATCGGGGGGAAAACCGGAATCGATCTGCCGGAGGGTAAAAACCTGCTGGGAACATTTTTCCAGCCAACGATGGTTTTTGTAGATCTTCAGTTTCTGAATACTCTTCCAGACGGAGAATTCAACAATGGCCTGTCAGAAATTGTAAAGTACGGCATTATTGATGATATAGAACTTTTTAATCTGCTTGAAAGGGAAACTGATGGAATCAGGAAGAGGGACCCTGATCTTCTGGGAACAATTGTCGGACGATCATGCAAGATAAAAAAGGGTGTCGTCGAGATTGATGAGAGAGATATGGGTGTGCGCCGTATACTCAATTTCGGACATACAATAGGACACGCCGTCGAGGCAGAGTCAGGATATAAGATTTCCCACGGGAATGCCATATCCGTCGGCATGATTGCATCGGCCAGAATATCAGAAAAGCTGAAGCATCTTTCATCTGGAGACCGGGACAGGATAGAACATCTTGTCAGATCGATAGATCTGCTTGATCATATCCCCGAATCAATCAGCACGGAAGGGATACTCTCAAAAATGAGAACGGATAAAAAGAAGAAGGGTGACTCCATCCCCTTTGTATTGCTGAAAAAGATCGGGTTACCCTTTATCAATGGCTCTGTAGAAGAGGCACTTATTCGTAAAACCATCGAGGGATTGAGAAAATGACACGGGGATCACTGAAAGAATTGAGGGATAAATTAAAAAACAGGGATGAAAAGATCGTCAAGCTTTTAAACGAACGGGCCCGGATATCACTGGAAATTGGGAAAATCAAAAAAAGTCAAAGCTTGAACATCTACGATCCCTCACAGGAAAACAGGGTTTATCGTTATCTGAATGAGATTAACGAAGGCCCGCTGATGGGAGAATCTTTGAAAGAAATCTTCACCGAAATTCTATCCGCATCCAAAGCCCTCCAGGCTCCTGTATCGGTAGCTTACCTGGGTCCAGAGGCGTCCTTCACCCATGCGGCGGCCGGGTCTCATTTCGGGAAAAGTGCTTCCTTCTCCCCTCAATCAACCATATTCGATGTCTTTGACCGGGTGGAGAGAAGAATGGCGAACTGGGGCGTTGTTCCCGTGGAAAACTCTCTTGAGGGTACTGTCAAGCTGACGCTGGACAGATTGACTTCAACACCCCTTAGTATTCTGGCCGAGGTTTTTCTTTTAATCAATCATTCCCTCATCTCCACCAGAAATACCTTAGGTGAAATAAAGAAGGTTTATTCTCACCCCCAAGCCCTGGCCCAGTGTCAGGAATGGCTCAGGAAGAATCTGCCAGGCTGTCCCCTCCATGAAATGGAAAGCACGGCAAAGGCCGCGCAGAAGGTACTGGAAGACGATGAAGGCGCTGCCATCGGCAGCAACAATGCTGCTTCCGTCTACGGACTCAATATCATCTCGGAGGGGATAGAGGATCATCCGTCAAACGTCACCCGGTTCCTCGTTATCGGCAGAGGAGAAAATAAACGGACGGGCAGGGATAAAACTTCTATCTTCTTTGGAACCCGGCACATGCCGGGAGCGCTGTTTCACTCATTGGAATCATTTGCCGGGAAGGAAATAAACCTGGTAAAGATAGAATCTTACCCCATCAAAGAGAGGATGTGGGAATATTTATTCTTCGTTGATTTCAACGGGCACAAGGAGGAAGAGAAAATAAAAGAATGTCTGAAAGAGCTTCAAGGTCAATCCACATTCGTTAAAATGCTTGGCTCTTACCCGATGGGAGATACCAAAACATGATCTGCATACCCGTTGTCGCGGCAACGAATGAAGAGGCCATGAAACAAATGGATAAGTGTTTTCCCCTGGCCGATGTTGTAGAACTGCGCATTGACTTTATTGGAAACGTGAATCTAAGAAAGCTGCTTTCCGCGAAAGCCGGCAAGATACTTGTAACGGCGCGCAGGAAAGACGAAGGGGGACACTTCGAAGGTGATGAAGGAAAAGGGTTTTCTCTCCTGAGCAAGGCAGTCACTTTAAGGGCCGACTTTATTGATATAGAACTGAGCACAGATGAAACCTTTACAAAAAAGCTTTTAGAAGACATAAAAAAACTTGGAGATCAAACGAAACTGATTGTCTCCCATCACGATTTTAACGGGACTCCGTCAGAGAACAAACTGCGAAGCATATTCAATGAATGTGCCGGCAGAGGGGCTCATATTGTGAAGATAGCCACCTTTGCCAACTCCGCTGAGGATAATCTGAAGATATTGAAACTGATCAGTTACGCAAAAAAGACGAACCGGAAGATTATCGCCCTTTGCATGGGAGAGGAGGGAAAGATAAGCAGGATTATGGCGCCCTACTTCGGCTCATATTTGAGCTTCGCCTCTCTTGAAAGGGGGGCGGAATCCGCTCCGGGTCAGTTAACTGTTGAAGAAATGAGAGAAATCTTCAGGATTTTAAAGGATGAAAAATAATTCAAAGACATTTGCCCTTTTCGGCAATCCGGTAGCACAAAGTCTTTCGCCACTGATGCATAACGCGGTATTCGAAAAAATGAACATCGAAGCCCGCTATGTGGCAATCCGCGTGGAAAAAGCCCGGGATATCCTGACGGAGATTAAAAAGTCGAACATCCACGGAGCAAGTATAACGATTCCTCATAAAACCGCCATTATGGAATACCTTGATGAAATCAGCAGCAGTTCCGTCAGTATCGGTGCGGTAAACACCGTTACGCATTCAACCGGCAAGCTTAAGGGAGACAATACCGACTGGACGGGCTTTACCCTCGCCCTGAGAGAATCAATGGAAGTTAAAGGAAAGACATTTGCCATCCTGGGTGCGGGAGGAGCCGCGAGGGCTGCCATCTTTGGCATCCTTGAAGAAGGGGGAACCCCGATCATTTTAAACAGAACGATAAAAAAAGGTGAAGAATTGGCAAAAGAGTTCGGTTGTGAATTCTACCCCCTCACGGAAATTGGAGAAATAAAGGGGGACTGCCTGATCAATACAACCCCGGTGGGGATGTTTCCGGACATGGAGAAATCGCCCGCAAGCAGGGATGTACTCCAAAACTTCAGATGGGTTATGGACATTATTTATAATCCCCTGAAAACAAAGTTTTTGAAAGACGCCGAGGAGGCTGGCTGTTCGACCATCACAGGCGTTTCAATGTTTGTCCATCAGGGAGCGGAACAGATAAAAATATGGACAGGACTACAGCCCCCCATAGAGTTTATGAAAAAAGTTGTCATGGAAAAACTGAGAAATGAAAGAAATTAAACGAATAAAGAATCTGGATGCAACCGTCAGCATACCCGGCTCGAAGAGCTACACACAAAGGGCCCTGATAATTGCATCTCTCGCCGAAGGAAGGTCCTTTTTACTTAATTCCCTGATCTCGGAAGATACGAAATACTTGATGGATGCGCTTCGCTTCCTCGGCGCCGACATCCTGGTTGCGGATAAAAAGGTTATTGTGACCGGGACCGGTGGAAATATAAAAAATCCCGGGAAGAAACTCTACCTGGGAAATAACGGCACTGCCCTGAGATTTCTGACTACGGTTGTCTCTCTCGGCACAGGCAAATTTACACTGGATGGAAGCGACCGCCTCAGAGAAAGACCGATTAAACCTCTTCTTGATGCACTGAACATCCTGGGGGTTGACTGCCAGGGCATGGATAAAAGCGGCTATCCACCGGTCATGGTCCAGGGTACAGGTATTGCTGGTGGAAAGGTAACTTTTTCCAATACCGAAAGCAGCCAGTATATATCTTCCATTCTCATCACCGCTCCCTATGCGGGAAGGGATGTGGAAATAGAACTCAGGGGTACGACGTCTTCCATGCCCTACATCGATATGACTGAGGGGGTCATGAATCATTTCGGCGTGGAAGTAACAAAGAGTGAAAAAAATAAATACACCGTTAAAGCTCATCAAAAATACACAGGAAAGAGATATCTGATTGAAAGCGATGTATCAAGCGCCTCCTACTTTTTCCTGGCTGCGGCTCTCTGTGAAGGAAGGGTTAGAGTTCTGAATGTAAATCCAAATACCCTACAGGGAGACATCGGATTTCTGGAAATCGTGGGAAAACTGGGTTGTCATGTAGTAAGGGGAACTGATTGGGTAGAAGTTACGGGCAAAAAGTTAAATGGGGGAGATTACCGGTTTGATATGTCAGACATGCCGGACATGGTCCCGACTCTTGCCGTTCTGTCGGCCTTCAGAGCCGGGCAAACAGTAATTGACAATATTTTCCACCTGCGATTAAAGGAAAGCAATCGGATAGAAGCCCTTGTAAATGAACTGAACCGGACAGGTATCGATGCAAAGGAACTGAAAAATGGTCTCGTTGTCACCGGAGGAACGCCCCATGGCGCCGAAATAGAGACATACGACGATCATCGTATAGCAATGAGCTTCGCAATAGCGGGGCTTGTAACAGAAGGAATAAAAATCAAAAATCAAAAATGTGTCAATAAATCTTTCCCGGAATTCTGGAATGTTCTGGATCAGCTATACAAATGAAGAATATTATTTTAATCGGATACCGCTGCACGGGGAAAACATCTATCGGGGAAAAACTTTCCGAAAGGCTTGGCCTGCCCTTTTTTGACACAGATGATCTGATCGTTGAGCAGGCGGGTATGCCAATCAGCAAAATTGTAGAAGAAGGCGGCTGGGATTTGTTTCGCAGGAAAGAAAAAGAAGCGATCAGAGGACTCTCATCGATGAAGAAAAGTATCATTGCTACAGGAGGGGGAGCATTTGAAAATCAGGAAAACAGAGAAACTCTGAAAAGGAACGGCCTTTTTGTCTGGCTTACCGCCGACGCAGCGACAATTATAAGAAGAATGATCTCCGATGAAAAAAGCCGAAGTCAGCGCCCTTCCCTTTCCAGTGATGATCTTTATAGGGAGACCACCATGATTCTTAAAAAAAGGGAGCCCACGTACCGGGAGCTGGCCAACTTTACCGTTGATACTTCGGGAAAAAGAATTGAAGGTATAGTTGACGACATACTCACTTTTTTGAAACATCTTAACCCGACAGATTGCACGGACAAATAAATTTGTCCATGCCACCCTGAACAGACCGGAAGCAGGTTGGGTTGAGCAAAGCGAAATCCAACACAACAAGGAGTAAAAATGTCAGGAAATACAACAGGAACTCTTTTCACGGTAACCACGTGGGGAGAATCACACGGAAAAGCCATCGGCGTGGTAGTTGACGGTTGCCCCCCTAATATTCCGCTCAATGAACCGGATATACAGGAAGAACTGAACAGGAGAAGACCGGGATTCGATGCGTCAAGTTCACCAAGAAAAGAAGAAGATCAAGTAGAAATTCTATCCGGCACGTTTGAAGGAAAAACAACGGGTACACCGATTTCCCTGATGATTAGGAACAGGGATACTAAAAGCGCCGATTATGACCAGGTCAAGAACATCTTCAGACCGGGTCACGGAGACATTACATATTATAAAAAATACGGAATCCGGGATTACCGTGGCGGAGGCAGAGCCTCCGGCCGGGAAACGGCAGCACGCGTAGCCGCGGGAGCCATAGCAAAAAAGATAATTGCCCGTGAAGGGATAGAAATCATCGCCTACACCAGGGAGTTAGGCGGCGTCGCGACAGAACAAATCACGCTGGCTGATATCGGCAAGAACAATCTTCTTTGTCCCGACATGGAAGCAGTCAAAAAAATGGAGGATAAATTAGAAGAGGCAAAGAAAGCAGGCGATTCCATTGGTGGAATTGTGGAGATCCTGGTCAGGAGATGCCCCCCGGGTCTGGGAGAACCCGTATTTGACAAGATCGATGCTGATCTGGCCAAAGCTCTCATGAGCATAGGAACCGTGAAGGGTGTGGAAATCGGCGCCGGCTTTGAGGCGGCAAAAATGTCCGGATCAGTTTGCAACGACCCCATAACACCTGAAGGATTTGAGACAAACAACGCCGGAGGAATCCTCGCCGGAATCACAAACGGTGGTGAAATTGTTATCAGGGTGGCCTGCAAGCCCATCTCATCCATTGAAAAAGAGCAGCAGACCATTGATATTCACGGAAGACCGGCCACTATATCGATCAAAGGCAGGCACGATGTATGCGTCATACCCCGCATCATCCCCGTATGCGAGGCCATGGTCAATATCGTCCTGGCAGATCACCTGTTAAGACAGAGGGCAAAATGAAGAATATTCAGATAGGAATTATTGGAGGCACCGGCGGGATTGGCAGGTGGTTTGCCAGGTTCTTTAAAAAAGAGGGATATGCTGTTCACGTATCGGGAAGAAAAACCGGCATGGACATGGATGAAATGGCCGAAAAATGCCCGGTTGTCATCGTCAGCGTGCCGATCAGCGCCACTGTTCAAGTTATTAAACAACTGGGACCCAGAATGAAAAAAGAGTCCCTCTTTATGGATCTTACGTCTCTGAAAACAGAACCTGTCAAGGCCATGCTGAAATCTTCCATATCAGAGGTTATCGGTCTTCACCCCCTTTTCGGGCCAAATATCCGCTTCATGTCGGGAAAAAATGTGGCCGTTTGTCCCGTCAGGACAAAAAAATGGCTTCCCTGGTTAACGGGAATTCTCAAAAGAAGGGGTGCCCATATCATCGAAACAACACCGGAAAAACACGATGAAGCGATGGCCATTGTTCAGGGCCTGACACATTTGAATACCATTACAATGGGTCTGATTCTCGGGGATACAGGAAGGAAACTTTCTGAATTGAAAAAATTTTCCACACCCATTTTTGATACAAAAACCAGTATCATCAAAAAAATATTTGCCGGCAATCCAGGATTGTATGCGGAAATAATAGCCTTTAATCCGCACATCCATAAAATCCTCGATCTTTACATAAAAGACCTGTCCGAGTTAAAAAGTCTGATCGACAGGATGGATACAAAAGGCCTGACAGAATTGATGGAAAACAGGTTTCGGAACTTCCCCACTCTTTAGTGGGGGCATCGGCAAGTTACCATACAATCTCAGGATGTATAATCCTTGCCATTGTTTCGAGCCCATCCACGATACGGGGGGCGGGACGGCTTACCAGGTCAGGATTTATTACATGGATATTCCCCTTTTCTACGGCGGCAATATCCTTCCACTTTCCCCATGCCTGTTTGATGGAAGAGGAAGTCCTGTTTTTTGCTGATGATACAATTATAATATCCGGATTTTTCAGGATTATTTTCTCCATACTGAAACGTGGATATCGTGTTGTCGAATCTCCCGCGATATTCTCCCCTCCGGCTGATCTTATCAGTCTGTCGATAAATGTATTTTTACCGGCGGTTATCATGGCGTCCACTCCCACCTGAAAAAAGACACCGGGTCTTGAAGAATCCTCCGTCAGCAAGACAACATGATCAATTCTCTTGCGGAGATTATCAACCAGCCGGTTGGCTGTTTTTCTCCTTCCAGTGATCTCGCCTATATCCAATATCATTTCAAGGATATCGTCGAGACTTCCGGGATTTACAACGTAAACCGGCAGACCTATTCTCTCCAGCCGGTCAACCGTTTCCTTCCTGTTTCCGTCTGCGGTGCCTATAACAAGGTCTGGCTTGAGCGATACAATCTTTTCCAGTGATGGATTAACCAGGCCGCCTATTTTCCGCTTTGACGCGGTTTCCTGTGGGTAATCGCAAAATCTTGTTACGCCCACGATCTCTTTGTCCAGACCGAGAGCAAACAGGGTTTCTGTTATATTGGGGGCAAGTGACACTATCCTTTGTGGTGAGGGGGGTATGGATATCGCCCTACCCACTTTATCAACGTACGTTCGGGCATCTGTCACGGCTGGAATGCAAAGGATTGTAAGCGACAGGACAGCTGCGATCGTTCTTATATTCATTCTGTGTTCCTGCAGGTGGTTCCCCTCGACACCCAGATAAGGATGATAATGAAGAAGACCAGAAGGGCAACCAGACCTCCCGCGAAGAGGTATACCGCGCCGAGGCTCCATGTTTCCTTAATCCATCCCACACAGTATACAGCAAGTGACCCGATACCGAAAACCAGGATGAATTTTATGCCGTACCCTGTGCTTCGCCATTTGCCCGGCGTATATCTTGCCACCAGACTGTTCTCGATGGGCTGCATGCCAAGGGAGAAAAACATGTAAATGGCGGCTGATAAAACAAGCAGTTCTTGGCTTAACAGACCCATCAGGATGATGAAGGGGAGACTGAGGCCATGAAATGCGAGGTATATCCACCTGAGATCGTATTTGTCCGCCATTCTGCCTCCAACGATCTGGCCTGGGATGCCGATCAAATAGATGAGCGAGGCCAACAGCGTGGCCGCTGCTGTCTTCGCGCCGGTTAGATTATGCAGGTTCATGCCACTGAGAAAGTCCCAGAGAAAAGAGGCCTTGGTCTCAAGGTAAGCCGGAAGGACAACACTGTTGCCTCTATAGACAAGTCCGGCCAGGGTCATGATAACACACAGGATCAAAAAATATTTCAAGTTGCTGTTACCATTGCCGGAGATAGAGGCGTTTTCCATCGAGTCCGTGTGCACCGATGTCTCGTCGATAGCCACCATGAACAGCATGACTCCCCAGATAATGCCCAGGGCGGCGATTATCAGATAGGTGACCTCCCATCCGACCAGCCAGTTCAGGAGACCGGCCGTGAAGGGCGCGCTGATCATTCCAATGTTCCCCGCGACGCCGTTAATTCCGAGTGCCATCCCCCTGTTTTTCATGCCGAGCGATATTAAACCCATTCCGGCCGGATGATAACTGCCGGCAAAGAAACCGATGACGGCGAGGGAAAGCATCATGGATGTCCGGGTATCCGAAAAAGCGGTAAGTATGGCGCCGAAGCTCGTCCCGACAAAAAAGATTATCAGGGTAAGGCGGTTATTGAATCGATCAGAAATCATGCCCCAGGGAAGAGCGGTAAGTCCGTACAGGAGATACATGAAAAAGCTCATCTTCAGCACATCGCCCAGGCTCATCTTAAGCGAAATCATGAGTGGTATGGCCAGAGCCGGGAATATCATCTCGTAAAAATGCGTGAAAAAATGGGCAACGCAGGTAAAAATCAGTATCTTTTTTTCATTGTTCATAAATAAAATTTCTTATCCTTTACGGCCTGTAACAGTTTGTGCCTGAGTAGTCGTCTCTTGTTATTCGTTATTATTCTCCAAGTGTGTACCTGAATTTCGCCACTATGTTAAGCTTTGCCAGGCCGAACTCCACAGGAAAGGGTGCGAAAGGAGCGGAGGACCTTATTGCGTACAGTGACTCCGTGTCAAGTAATTCGTGGCCTGATGAAGCGATGACACGGGAATTTGCAAGGGAGCCTTTTTCTATTATTGAAAACTCTATTACTGTAGTTCCTCTCTCCCCCCGGATGAAGGCATCCTCGGGATACGACCATGTTGTGTCTATGCTTTCTCTCACTTGAAGCAGATATGGATAGTACTTTGTATTCGTACTGTCAAGATCTATGGTGTCCACGGCGCTATTTTTGATGGATTGCCCGGCATTTTTCACTGAGTCGCCCGCGGTCTCTTTTCCACTGTTGTTCATCTCGCCGGTTTTGTTCAGATGTTTTTCAAGGCTGACGGTAAAAACATCTTCCTCGTCTGTACCGTCATAGCCTCCAAGGAAACCGGACAATGCCAGAAAAACAATATGAACCGCCAAGGAGAGTATGATAGCTATTACAAAAATCTTTTTTGGAATCATGTCTTTTCCCGTTCAGGGTAGTAATATACGGTACTTTCAATCAAGTTTCCATCTTTTTGAAAGATTGAAGATCTTCGTCTGCGAGTTTCCATTTTCCTGTTTACTATGATATTATTTTCTAATGCAAGGCGATGAGTATTTTATGAGAATGGCCCTTAGTGAGGCCGAGTCCGCCCTCGAATCGGGAGAGGTTCCCGTGGGCGCGGTAATCACCATGGAAGGCAGAGTGCTTGCAAAGACCCATAACAGCCCCATTCTGATGAAAGATCCTACCGCCCACGCGGAAATACTTGCTATCCGGGAAGCTGCGGACAGGATAGAAAATTACAGACTTTACGGGACAACTCTTTATGTAACCATTGAGCCCTGCGTAATGTGTGCGGGGGCGATCATTCACGCGAGAATAGAGAGACTTGTCTTTGGCGCCACGGATCCCAAAGGAGGAGCTCTTTCTATTTATAACATGTTCAGCGACAGAAAACTCAATCATTTTATTGAAGTGACAGGCGGAGTACTTAAGGAAAAATGTGGTGAAATTTTGAGTAGATTTTTCCGGGAAAAGAGGATATGAAGGCGAGTTCAATAAGAGCGTGCGAATAGTCTATTTTTACGCGGAGAGGTACCGAAGTGGTCGTAACGGGATCGACTCGAAATCGATTTGGGGGCCAAAAGCTCTCACGTGGGTTCGAATCCCACCCTCTCCGCCATGATATAGTTTTTTTACGGAGAGATGTCCGAGCGGCTTAAGGAGCACGACTGGAAATCGTGTGTATGCCCTCAAAGGTGTACCGGGGGTTCGAATCCCCCTCTCTCCGCCATATATTATGACAGTCGGGCCCCGTGGAACGACGGATTGTGAACTCCGTCAGGTCTGGAAGGAAGCAGCGGCAGCAATTTCGGCGTTTGCTACGGGCTCCCCGGCTGTCAGTTTTTAATAACACCACACAGGTGCACCCATGGAATACCTTGTCCTTGCAAGAAAATGGAGACCTCAGATATTTGAAGATGTTGTAGGACAGGACCACGTTGTCAAGACACTCAGAAATGCCGTCAAACTTGATCGCGTAGCCCATGCCTATATCTTCAGTGGCCCTAGGGGAACGGGCAAGACATCGATAGCTCGTATACTGGCCAAGTCACTCAACTGTGAAAAGGGACCGACAGACAAGCCGTGCAATCAGTGTGTGAACTGCAGAGAGATTACAGAGGGAGTATCTCTGGACGTACGCGAGATAGACGGAGCATCCAACAGGGGGATAGATGAAATAAGAGAACTCCGGGAAAATATCAAGTTTTCTCCTGCGTCCTCGCGCTACAAGATATATATTATTGACGAGGTCCACATGTTGACCACGCCTGCCTTCAATGCTCTCCTCAAGACACTGGAAGAGCCCCCCGCCCATGTTGTTTTTGTCTTTGCCACGACAGAGATACATAAGGTTCCGGCAACTATTCTCTCCAGATGCCAGCATTTTGATTTTAAAAGAATATCCGTCAGACAGACAGCGGACAACCTTGGACATATAGCAAAGGAAGAGGGGATAAACATAAGCAATGCCGGCCTGTCTTGGATTGCCAGAGAAGGTGAAGGAAGTTTGCGAGACGCTCAGGGCATCTTCGACCAGGTTATCTCGTACGCCGGAACGGACATCAAAGATGCCGATGTGGAAGAGCTTCTCGACCTTGCAGACAGACGTCTTATATTCGAACTTTCCGGTGCCGTTCTTGAACGAGACGCCGGCGCGTGTCTGAAGATTATTGACGAAGCCTACTATTCCGGCGTGGATATAAAGCACTTTTATCAGATGTTTCTGGGACATTTTATGAATCTGCTTACGATGAAGATAACGGATGGCAATGGTGTGTTGGGTGATATCCCCGACCATGAAATAGTGGACCTGAAAAAACTGGCGCAGGGGACATCAAAGGACACCATGCAGCGTATTCTGGATATACTGATGGCGGAAGAGGATGACATACGCAGAAGTATGGAGCCACGTGTAAACCTGGAATACGCCGTGGTCAGGATGGCGTATCTGGAACCGCTTATACCTGTTGATGAAATCATTTCAAGGATGGAAAGTCTCGAAATGAGACTTGGCAAAAGTGAAAGGGAGAATATTCCCGCGACACAACAGACCCGCACTGGTCAGGAGGCAGTGGTTACTGAAAATAACCAGAGCAGAGTGGATGAGATAACAGATGGCGATGATTTGTGGCGGGATTTGAAGAGTTTTGTAAAAGAAAAAAATCCTCCCTTAAGCTCAAAAATAGGCAGTGG
>Ga0222684_1000242_pt1 | contig 13991 bp, 7 predicted proteins | sample AntAcemetage1075_FD_181150 | JGI IMG/M metagenome (GOLD analysis project Ga0222684, IMG submission 181150) | Saline water microbial communities from Ace Lake, Antarctica - #1075 | ecosystem: Environmental > Aquatic > Non-marine Saline and Alkaline > Saline | place: Antarctica: Ace Lake...
TTATAGAAAAAAGATCGCAGTCAGAATGGTGGGTAACGATATCACAAGATCTATTCTGAAGGAAGCAGACCTCCCGATAATAAGTACGAGCATCAATATAAGCGGTGAAAAAAGCATAAATAATCCAAAACTCATCGAAGAAAAATTCCGCAATGATGTAGCTGGAATGGTTATAGATAAGATCAGTCACTTTGGTGATAAACCTTCAACTATTGTGAAGGTCATAGGAAGGAAAGTTTCCGTGCTGCGCAAAGGAACAATTTACAAGCCCAATCCGAACCTCAAATAAATTTTCTATTTCTGCGTGAGAAAAGAGGACTACCCACGAAAAGCACGAAAAACACTAAAAAGAATAGAAAATATTAAACTGATCAACAGGGATTCAGAAAATATAATAACATTCGAGATGTCATGGACCATTCCATGACCCACAAGACAGTAAGGAAGGGGTCCCGACTGCTTAGGTTTATGTCTTAAGCTGCAAAGCACAATCCTTCTGGTTACATAGCCCCTGCTTTGTGACCCAAATAAAGGCGTATCCAATCCGTCGGTTGACGGATGGAAACGAGATGAACGGAGGGCTTGGAAACGAGAGGATGGATGATGCGGTCATTTCGGGGAAATGACCCTACAAAAAACAGGTTAACATTCGAGATGTCATGGACCATTCCATGACCCACAAGACAGTAAGGAAGGGGTCCCGACTGCTTAGGTTTATGTCTTAAGCTGCAAAGCACAATCCTTCTGGTTACAAAGCCCCTGCTTTGTGACCCAAATAAAGGCGTGTCCAATCCGTCGGTTGACGGATGGAAACGAGAGGATGGATGATGCGGTCATTTCGGGGAAATGACCCTACAAAAAAACAGGTTAACATTCGAGGTGTCATGGACCACTCCATGACATACCTATCAGGCAATGGCCACGGATTGTAACAAAAAAAAGGATGCATTGCTGCATCCCATATTATGTTAAATTTTTTGTGATTTAGAATTTCTGAGTAAGCTTCAAAACACCTCTCATCTGATTATAATCCTTTGTCTCATCGTCTTTATCTTGATAAATCAGGTAGGCGAGTTCAAAGGAAAGGAATGTATCTGAAGGAAGTATCTTAACCTGGTTGTGAACACCGCAGGAAATATAATGTTTCATGTAGCGAACATCGCCAGTCGAGCGGGTCAGGTTATAGCCGATTGTTGTCTTGAATGAACCATCATTATATATCTTTGGACGGAACTCCTCTGTCAAACCAACCGTGAAGTAATTACTTTTTGTATCTACAAAAGTAGTATCTCCTTCTGGCAAATATCTATCATCACGCGAGATATAACCAAAACTAAGCCGGGTTGACATTGGAATTTCGGTAAAATCAGAGATTATGCCAAAACGAATATTATTAGTATTATATTTATATCTGTCATCTTCTTGATCAACAGTCTTTGTATATGAATATCCAAGCGTGAAACGGGTATCCGTTGGTGAAAAAATATGGATCGGGCGTTTGTATGAAGTGGTCACGGTTACAATGTTATTCAGACGGTCAACGGGCAAATACATAGTGTCCGAAATTTCATTAGTGATCTTGGTTTGCTGGAAGTTCATAGACAGGTTGGGCAAATCTTTATAAGGATAATATCCCGCATTCAGAAGAATGCCTTTTGTATAAGTCGTGGCACCTTTCGTATCTCGGATGTTATCGTTGTAGGCATGATATCCCAGCCCGAAAGTGAGCTGGTTATTTACGAGTGTGACATTATCCATAATATTGAAGCCGGCTTTGTCATTTTGCAGATATGGATTCGCCAGCGTATTAAAGCTTCCTCCCACATAAGAGTACCTGATATTCAACAGATTATGCATGAAGAATGTTCGAAGATATCCTTCTGCAGCAATATTTGAGAGTGACAATTTATAGGGTTCAACATTTTGATTGATTACAAAAATGCCCTCGAGACTTTCCGGATCAAAGGGTAGATCGATACCAAGAGAATCTAGTTTATCCTTGGTCAATACACCAGGCGCAATATTATTGTTCAATAAGCTCGCAGATACTTCCCATCCGAATTGCAGTCTGCTTTTGAAAAGAGATAACTTGCTGTCTAAACCAACAACGATATTATCTTTGGGATTTTGAGCATAATCTTCGGATTTCATGTCATCTTTGGTTTTCAGAGCATTCAAGCTAACATAGAAACCTCTTTCGTTTCCAAACTGCATACGCACGCCAAACGAATTTCGATTGTAATACCCGCCAGTAAAAAATGTATCAACAACCGTATCCGTGGTATCGAGTTCCATTGTTCCCTTAATATGGCGCTGGATCTGCCCGTAGAAGGAGCTAAGTTTGAAAAATCCGAATTTCAGCTCTCCCCCCACTCCGCGAACATTCTTTCCTGCAATTGTTGTATTTGAGAAGACCTGGTTGTGGTCTCCGAGATGCAGATTGAAATGCGGAACATAGAAATCCAGAGAATATCGGTTGTAGGGCTGGCGAGTACTTCGCTCCTCAGAAGATATATAAATTCTACCTTTATAGCGGAACCAGTTCTTTCCGCCCCATAAGCGGAGGCGTCCAATGCTCCTGAACTCGTTATCCTTATCATGATAATAGGAGCTGCTGTCAGCATCGTACATAGTAAGCCGAGAATCAATAAGAAGATCACCATTCACAGACACCGGCAATTTCTGAACCGTGGGCACCTTCTGCACCTGAACGATCCAATTTTTCTGCCTGAATACAGACCCGTCAGCATTGTAAATCACGATCTCGACCTTATGTGTAGTCGGCTTGACAGAAGCAGGTTTAAACACAAGAATGTTAGATGTTATTGTTGTCTGTGAGGTTACATCTTTCCCATCAAAAAAGAGCTTGATCGTTTTACCTTCCAGTTGATCCTCAAGCGTAAAGTATGAAATTGCGACCATGAAGTCGTCATTCTGATAATTGTATTCCTGGTCGGGACTGAGTATCTGGAAAGAAGTATCCACTTTTTCCCGCTTTTCAGCAGATCGTTTAATAGGAATATAATATGGATTGTTAATGGGGTCGATGCCGGGAATCGTCTGCTCCAGCATATCATTTTTTATGATGCGGAAATAAAAGGAAATGGGCTGATCGATAAAACTGCCCGGAATAGTTGCATCATAATAGGGATTCATTCCAACCCCAGGATCCATGAGCACCTGCACATAATCAAGATTTGCCTTTTTGTAAAAGAGATAAACCTCTTCTATTTCGTCACCCTCGCCAATGATATCCAGCCGTAGATGAAGGGGTTTCATATACTGCACAAATTCTGGTGGGATAAAATCGGTTTCAACAGTTGCTGCAATGAGCATTGTCGCTGATAATATGAGAATTAAGACTGCTGCTAAAGTTTTCTTCATCTAATCCTCCTTATTTATAGAATATTTTCATGGTTTTTGTTTGACCGGAAGCGTCTTTAAACTCGATCTCCATGACATTTGTTTCAACTTGTGATTCGATCTCATCCTTCACTTCCTTCCTGACCTCGCCCTTTTTGGTTTTCCTGCTGGAAGGAGCGGAATCCTTTGTAGCAACTCCGGTTTCACCTTTATCCACTTCTACAGTACCCAGATCGGACTTCAACTCTACTACACCTTCAAATGTAAAAAGCCAGGTTTCTCCGCTCTCTTTCACTTCTGTAAGAAAGTCCGTTCCCTTCACTGCTGCCACGGCGGTCGGTGTTTCGATCTCATAGGTACCCTTTTCTTTGGAAACCTTTGACCACAACTCACCAACCTCAAGGTAGAGATTTTTATCAAGCCGGTTCTCTGTCTTTTCAGTATTGATAGTAAGAATTGAGTTAGCGAACAGCTTTATAATAGCGCCATCATCAACAAAGCGGATAGCGGCAAGAGATGCTTCTTTGGAAATGATCTCATCTCCGCTGTATAATATCTCTCCATCGGAAATATTCTTTGTCTCGTCCTGCCTGTGAAGTTCGATCACACCACTGCTTTTCAAGACAACTGCCGAAGGTGTCATGTCGGCACAGAGAAAACTCAGAAATAAAATTTGGATCGTTACGAGTACAATTATTTTTTTCATAGTGTCCTCCTGCCTACTCGATCACAATGGATTCGATTACATACGTGCCATTGAAGAGACCGTTAAGAAATTCACCGATGTTTTCTACAGTAATGAGAACACCATTCACATAGACCTGTCCCGTGGGAGCATAGTTTCCAAGCTGCCCGGGGTCGAGCAAGCCAATTGCCGCAAGATTGACTATGAGATTTTCTACATTGGGATCTCCTCCACCGGTAGATGCCTGAAATTTGAATCCATAGTATTCACTGCTCACATCCTCCATACCAAGAGTAGATGTAAAATCTCCAATTACATTCCAAATATAGATATACTCATCCTGCAGCTCTGGCAAAGAGGAATCATATTGATAGTATTGCTGAGGAAGATCTTTAAGAACGACCAGGGGATCGGGAAGGTCATCAATGATAACGGATTGATAGATAGACGGATCAAGCTCCCATAGAGTAAGCTCGTACCACGTTGCAGAAGACTGCCATGCAAAGGTTGGAGTGTTATCGCTCAAAGGCAGCAACAGGTCTATTGACTGACCGGAAGTGACCTCTGTTCCCGGAGCAAGCAGATTAACCTGCATATCGTTGGAAATGTTCATTGTTGCAGAACTTTGCTCGATCTCAACCATTTGCATATCATAAAGATGAAAAGTAAATGTGTACGTACCGCTCGGTAAATAACCATTTGCCATGACAAAATCTTCAAAGTCAGGAATGCTGTTCAGCACATCATTCCATGAGCCCTCGATCTTCACATTGTTATTGACAATATCCCTATTGGAAAGTGCATAATTCTGCATGGGGGCAAATGCCAGATACTGGCTTTCCGTATTACCCGGAATGCCGTCATAGGTTTTTATCAATCCGTCCGCTTCTGATAATAAAGGTCGATCATAATTTGGATTAGTCAGTGACATCGCCATCTTGTATTGCAGGGTATCACCCGACATATTCAGCAGATCGAGGGTGAAGATGATCGGCTGTCCTGCCGGATCATCCTTATCAAAAGCTGAAGGATATACAATATCAAAGCTGTTCACGTCGAGATGCACTGTGAACTGCCCGTACAGCATACCCGAAAAACACATGATCATAAAAAAAAGAAACAATTTTTTCATGAAATACCTCCTGAAGGTTTTTGTGAAATATTTATTACATTATTCTTCCCCGATAGTATTCGGGATTTTCCCGATATATAGGGAAGATTAAACAAGGTTTTTAACATTTTATTCAACATTTTTGCTCACCGCTTACATTAAAATTTTTAGTAATTTTAATTCAATATTTTGTCAAGTATAAAAAAATTTAAAAAAAATTTGACAAAGAAATTTCTGATACTCTTAAATTGATAGTGTAATTTATATAAAATATAATGGGTTAAATAATATAATATGTTAACAAAAAAAATTAAATTAAAAAAGGAGAAAAAATGAAAAAATTAATACTATTTGTATCGTTCATATTCATCGCTTCGCTTTGCTTTGGACAGAATATGATTACCAATGGCGATCTTGAATTATGGACTACAGGCGTTCCAGATGATTGGGGTAAGGTTGAAAATATTACTCAGGAATCTACAATCATTCATGGAGGTACTTATTCGGCTGCACATCAATCAGCTGGTAGCACCAAAGATTTTGGGCATGAGTATACAACTGGAATTACTGCTGGGAATGATTATACAATTAGTTATTATTATCTTGATAATGATGATCATGCACGAACAAGATTATGGTCATATTGGAAAAATGCTACTGGAGGTAGTGTCGGTTCAGTAATTGACATTCCTTATTCTGTTGATGATCCAAACTGGATACATTATTCAAATGTAGTCACTGCTCCTGTTGGAGCTACACAATTCTATTTTGAAGTTAGAGCATACAAAGAAAGTAACGGTGATTATGGTGGATATGTATACTATGATGACTTTTCTTTTATAAATGAAGGTGGTGCAACTCCCGCAATCGAGAAAGCTTATGCAATTAGTTCTGATGAACTTGAAGTTTTCTATAATTTGGATTTAACAACGGTAACTGCTTCAGATTTCGAGCTTACGGGTACTGCAACAATTACTTTTACCAATGCAACAATTGATGGAACCAATGCAAAACTCGTCCATCTTTCCGGAGCTTCAACTGCTATGGCAGATGACAATACATTGGATGCACTCTCTGATGGTGCCAAATCAACCTATGATTTCTATGCCGGCATCACTTCTATCTCTTATACAAATACTCTCAATCCCGGTGGGTTGATCGATGACACGCATATTGCGACATTTACCGGTATAATCTCAGCGAATGATGCTAATAATTCTGTCTGGGTAAGCGATGCCACAGGTGCATATAACGGTGTTGTAATATATAGTTACAGCTTTCACGCTTTAGTCGATGTTGGAGATGAGGTATTAATTACAGCTAACCGCACAACGTATAATGGCCTGACTGAGCTTGAATATCCGACTTTAATCAGCACGATTTCAACCGGCAACGCACCATACGGACCTACAGTAATCAACGGTTCAGATATAAACGAAACAATTGCAGTAGACACGAATCCCGCAGAATCATGGGAAGGTCAATTCGTAAAAATTGAGAATTTCTATGTGGATTCATACAGTAGTGCAGATTATGAGTATCGTTGTATGTGGTCTGGTGCAAAAACTGACTATTATTTCATTGTTGGTGATAATGTAGATTATCATTTCGGCACGTTTTTACTGATCGTTGGGGCAACCTATCAGGATATTCAAGGTGTAGTTGATTGGGATAATTACGGTTCTTTCTATAGAATCAATCCTCGCGATGCCGGCGATGCAACTCTTCCTGTCGAGCTTTCATCCTTTACAGCACTCTTTGCAAATGAGTTCGTGACTATTCAGTGGGCAACTGCCTCAGAAACTGACGTTATTGGTTTCAATATTTATCGTGCTCATGAAGATGATTTCTCTGATGCTGAGCAGATAAATATGTCTCTGATTCCCGGACATGGCACAACCACAGAGCCAAATGAATACTCCTTTGAAGACAGATCTGCAGATGCTTTATATTCAACCTATTATTACTGGCTTGAGTCCGTGAACCTTGGTGGAACAACTGATATTTATGGCTCGATCCAATACGATCCGGTTGATGTAGATGGTGACGGACAACTTAATACTATTGTACATTCTTTCCTCAATGATATTTACCCGAACCCTGTCAGCCTTGGACAGAATGTTACCTTTAAGTTCACGATTGGTGGGCTGGAAGGAACATTGCGTCCTGTTTCCCTTAATATTTATGATATAAAGGGCAAACTGGTCCAGAAAGTCATAAATGAAGATATGATGGTCGATGATGACTGTACAGAAGTCTGGCAAATAAACGACCTTGCTAATGGTGTGTATTTCTATCAACTCAAAACTGAGAACTATCAAGAAACCAAAAAACTTCTTATTCAATAATAATTCGAATTAGCTCATTTAAAACCCTCTCCAATTTACGAGAGGGTTTTTTTGTAATAGGACACAGATTAACCCCGTGAAATCCTGGTAACCGTTACTGGTTATCAGGATTTTTTTTATCAAAGCCTGGACCTCATCCATCTACGATGTGATGGGGTTCAGTGCGACGATTTTTTCATTAATTCATACTGAACTCCATTCCGCCAGCTGGCGGACTATGAAGTCCAGTCTGAAGTGTAACTTCTTTACTATTACTGATTGTGAGGATTCATTTATAAGAGAAAAAAGAACAGCACGCAGATAAACACTGATTCATCAGATCATCGCAGATGAAAAAATCTTAATTAATTTCTTTACCTTAATATTTTCTCTGCCTGCCACGGCGTAGTCACGATTCATCGGGACGAAGACGGGCGTACTCTGCGTGGAATATTTTCTTTGTATTCTCTGCCTGGACTTGTTTTCTCCAATTTCCCACATAACTTATCATAAGCTCTTCGACTTTTGACAAGATAATTCAAAGCCTGGACCTCATCCATCTACTGGTGTGATGGGGTTCAGTGTGACCATTTTTCTATTTATTCATACTGAACTCCATTCCACCTGCTGGTGTATTATGAAGTCCTGCCTGAAAGAAACCTTGCGGATGGCGGCATAGTGTTATTAATCGTGCAGGATAAAACCTGCACCTACCACCTTTTTTATCTATATCTTTTAACTCCTAACTGATAAGAACGATATACTTAATTATCGGGCATCAGAATTTTTTTACAATTGACTTCTACTGAATTCTTTTTTTACATTCAATTTAAATAAAAAATTTGACAAAAAAATTTACGATTCCTTCATACACATTGTGTATTTATTATGGAAAAAATAATGTTTTATATAATATGTTAACAAAAAATTAAAGAAAAAAAAGGAGATAAAATGAAAAGAATAGTGCTTTTTATATCATTCATTTTCATAGCTTCACTTTGCTATTGTGATGTAATAATATCTCAATATTACGAAGGTGCGAGTAATAACAAATGGATTGAAGTAACAAATGTTGGAGATGCAGTAGTTGACCTTACAGATTATTACATTGCTAGATGGTCTGGTACTGATACGCCATCGGGATCACCTACAAATTTCAGTAAACTAAGCGATATTGGTATAACCTCTATTGCTGTGGGTGAGGTAATTCTATTTCAGAATTCATCAGCAGTTTTACCCTCATATGCAACTGGAACACATACAACAGCTACCTATTTCAATGGTGATGATCCTGTAGCTCTGACAAGTGGAACTAATGATTGGTCTGACAGGGTCGATTGTATTTATGGTAGCATCGCAAAAAGTAAATGGGGTGATGAAACTTCATTTTATCGAAAATCAAGTGTCCTTACTGGCAACTTAAATATGAGTGTTTTAGATGGTACCGGTGAATGGTTGGAAGTAACAATAACCAACGTTGACAATGCAGCTCCAGGCACAACTGAAAGATTAGGTGTTCATACATTTGGTGGAAATGCTCTTCCCTTTATCACCAATATAGCACGAACTCCGGCTGGTGATATAACGTCTTCCACTACTGTTTCTATTTCCGCAGATGTTACGGATTCTGATGGAACAATTAGTTTAGTTGCATTACATTGGGGATTGGCTTCAGGAAGTTTAACTTATACAATTAATATGTCCAATTCTGGTGGTGATACTTATACAACAAATTCAGATATTCCAGCACAATCTGACTTAACAACTGTGTATTATGAAATATATGCTGAAGATAATGTTCCCGAAAGTTCAACTTCTGCAAAACAAAGTTATACAGTTTTTGACGCGCAATCTACAACTCTTCCCTATACTGAACCATTTGATGCTGACCTGGGAATTTGCTATACTTATAGTGATTCCGGTTCAACAAAATATTGGATATGGGACGATTTTGACATGAATGGTTTTGCATATATGAGTGGATATAATTCCGGAGAAACTGAAGAAGACTGGTTAATACTTCCAGCAATAGATTTTGATAGTTATGCTAATGAAACTATAACTTTTGACACATGGTATAACTATGGTACAGATAATGCAACTAATTACTTAAAACTTTATTATTCAGCAGATTATCCGGGTTTAGGTGATCCATCCGGTTATACATGGACGGAATTAGCTTTTACTCATCCGGGTGCTTCACAAACCTGGGCTTCTTCAGGTATTGTAGATTTATCAGCAATTTCAGGAACATCAGTTTATATTGCTTTTAAATATCGTTATGAAGTTAGTATGTATAGAAACTGGGAAGTAGATAACCTTTCTATTATTGAAGGAAATCCCCCTTTAGTGGCAGACTTTGAAGCTGATCAGACAAATGTAACACCTGGAACTACTGTAAACTTTACAGACCTTACTACAGGTGGAGCAACACCATATTCATATGCATGGGATCTGGATGCTGATGGTCAATATGATGATGAATTTGTAGCTAATCCTGCTGTCGAATTTCCAACTATCGGTACTTATACAATTGCCTTAAAAGTTACTGACGATGACTCGAATGAAGATATTGAAATTAAAGTAGATTATATCGTTGTTGCTGAAATTTCAGAGGATATTATGATCAACGAAATAGATTCTGATACACCTGGAACAGATGCTTTAGAATTCATTGAACTATATGATGGAGGTGCGGGAAATACCCCTCTTGATGGTTATGTTGTTGTTCTTTATAATGGGAGCACAACAGATGCTTCATATGATGCTTTTGATTTAGACACTTATTCTACTACTGCAAATGGATATTTTGTCATCGGTAGTGCTTCAGTTCCAAATGTAGACTTAGTTGAGTTTACTACTAATGGATTACAGAACGGACCTGATGCGGTTGCTCTTTACATTGGTGATGCTACAGATTTTCCTAACGGAACTGCTGTAACAACTGTAAATCTTGTTGATGCAATTGTATATGATACTAGTGATGCTGATGATCCGGAATTATTAGTATTATTGAATGCAGGTGAACCACAGGTTAATGAGAATGGTAATGGCAATAAAGATACAGAATCATGCCAGCGTATTCCAAACGGTTCAGGTGGACTTAGAAATACAAGCACATATGCTCAAGCACTTCCAACTCCAGGTGCAGTAAATCAAGCTGCCCCTCCAGTACCTGTAGATTTAATAATTACTGTAAACGGAGCTGACATTGATCTTAACTGGACAGCGTCTGCTGGAGCAACAGGATATAACATCTTCCGTTCTACTGATCCTTACAACTTTGGTACAACAGCTCACGACACCTCAGTTACAAATTCCTACACAGATGTTGGCGCAGCTAGCGGTGTTAAATATTTCTACATGGTAACTGCAACGAATTAAAACATTAATTAACCAATATCAAAAAGGCAGAGGGATATTTCTCTCTGCCTTACTTTATATTATATATGATAAACAAAACTGTAATTATTTTAATAATTTCATTATTCTTGATAACAGTAATTTTTGCTGACACAAATTTTAGAGTGATGAGTTATAATTCACTAAATTTTGATGGGACCTCACGTCTTTCTCATTTTCAAACTGTTTTTGAACAAATTGAACCTGATATTGTAATCTGTCAGGAAATTATCTCCGAAGCTGGAGCAACCGCGATGCTTTCTGTATTAAATGATGCGAATGGAGGTTATGCTCAAGCTGAGTTTGTCCTCGATACCGATCTGAATAATATGCTGTATTATAAGACTTCCCTCGGCACATTGGTCAGCCAGGATGAGATTGATACATCACCTCGTGATATTTCTGAATATGTGATGAATATAGATGGAAATCTAATCAGGTTTTACAGTTGCCATTTGAAAGCTTCTGAAGATTTTGAAACAGAACGTTTAGCAGCAGTGACAATTCTGAGAAATCACCTGAATGCCCTTCCTGAAGGAACGGAATTTATCATTGTTGGAGATATGAATTTTTATACAAGCAGCGAAACAGGTTATCAAAAATTCATTGAAGATGAGGTAAATAATATCGGACGATCTCAAGATCTTTGCACAGCAGTCGGAAGTTGGCACAATAATTCTAATTATTCAGCAATTCATTCACAATCTACTCGTGTTGAGAACTTTGGTTATGGTGCAACTGGTGGACTGGATGACAAATTTGATTTCATTTTTGGAAGTTATGGAATAAACAACGGTTCGGGAATCGAATATAGTTCCAATAGTTTCACTTCCTTCGGAAATGATGGAGCTCATTTTAATCTTTCAGTAAATGATGGAACTAATTCCGCAGTTCCGGATTCGGTTGCAGATGCACTTTACTATGCCTCAGATCATCTTCCTGTGTATGCAGATTTTGCCAGTGTGGTTGGTGGACAACCCTCTGGATACGTTTTCATTTCCGAATATATTGAAGGAAGTAGCTATAATAAGGCAATCGAGATCTTTAATGGAACCGGAGCATCCGTTGACCTTTCTGCTTATAGTCTGGAAAAAGATGTAGACGGTAATGAAGATTGGGATTATACATATAACTACAGCGGAACTTTAGCTCATGGTGATGTTTTTGTGCTGGCAAACTCAGTAGCAGTTCAGGCAATACTTGATGTTGCTGATGACACTGATAATTGGGTTATTAATTTCAACGGAAATGATCAGGTTCGTTTGCTTAAATATGGTGTTGAGATAGACAGAATTGGAATTCCCGGTGATATTGATTTTGCTAAAGATGTAACTTATGTAAGGAAATCAACTGTTACGGAACCTCTAAGCGGACCGCAAGATCCTCGTTCTAATGGTGAATGGGATGAATATCCGGTTGATACTTTCAGTTATCTTGGAAGTCATTCTGCAATCAATCCGACAATTACAGTTACTTCTCCAAATGGAGACGAAGAATGGGATCGCGGAAATTCTTATGATATTACCTGGACTTCCAGCGATTTTACCGACAATGTCAAAGTCGAGCTTTATAAGGCAACTGTTAGAGGTTATACAGAACTGATCAGTTCGACAGAAAATGATGGATTATGGCAATGGGATATTCCTTCAGAAGAGACAATTGCCAGTGATTATAAGATCAGGATTTCCGATTCAAACGATGGAATTCCATATGATGTAAGCGACAGCTTCTTTTCCATAACCGGAACTCAAACAATAACAGAACTCTTTATTTCCGAATATATTGAAGGAAGTAGCTATAATAAAGCTCTTGAAATTTATAATGGAACAGGGTCAATTGTTGATCTCAGCGGATATAAAGTAGTTTTGTACAGCAATGGTGCTACAACGCCTTATACTACTTTGAATCTATCGGGAACTCTACCAAATGGAGAAGTTTATGTAATTGCCCGTGGAAATGCAGATGCTGATATTCTGGCAATTACGGATACTACAAGTGGTGTTGCCAATTGGAATGGCAATGACCATGTAAGCCTTCAATCCAGTGATGGTACACCTATTGATGGAATAGGAGTTTTGGGTTCATATCCAGTTTCAGGCTGGGATGTTGCTGGAGTAACTGATGCAACAAAAGAGCATACACTTGTGAGAAAATCAACTATCACTGCTGGAAATACTGATTGGTCCTCATCGGCAGGAACTAATGCAACTGATTCTGAATGGATTGTTTACGATGTTGATACTTTTAGTTATCTTGGTTTCCATATTGCAGGACCACTTAGTGCACCAACAAATGTAACGATCGTAGTTTCTGATACATCAGTAACCATTTCCTGGAATGAAGTTTCAGGAGCTACATCATATCACATTTATTCATCCGACTATCCACAAAGCGGGTTTGAACTCGAACAGACAGTTTCATTTAGTGATACTAGTTGGACAACTTCAATACCATCAGGAAAAAAGTTTTATTATGTAACTGCTGAGTAAACGGAAAGAATAGAACGCAGATTAACACTGATGAAATGGATTTACCCAGTGAAATCATGCAAAGCATGAATCCCGATGTATCGGGATTATTTCACAGGGTGAAAACAGATTCAGAAAATATAATTAAAAATAAAAATAAAGAAAATTCTTCAAATTGATTATCCCCGTGGCAGAGTCAAGGGGTATTACACCAACTTAATTTCAGCAAGCTGAAAAACTAATTTTCCATTATTAACCCCTTTGCCTACGGCATCTCCCCTAAAATAGGGGAGAAAATTTGGATACCCCGACGCAGAGCATCGAGGAATTCTGTTGATTAAAAAATAAATTCTTAATCAACAAAAATTTATCGAGACTATAAATTCTGAATGTTTCTAATTTGAAATAACAATCACCGATCCCTATCGGAATCACCCCTCTTTTTAGAGGGGAATAAAAAAATGAATTCTTTATCAGCGAGGATCTGTCCAGTCTGCGTGGGTCTGCTAGTTTAAATAAAGAATAGAACGCAGATTAACACTGATGAAATGGATTTACCCAGTGAAATCATGCAAAGCATGAATCCCGATGTATCGGGATTATTTCACAGGGTGAAAACAGATTCAGAAAATATA
>Ga0222684_1000244_pt1 | contig 13970 bp, 21 predicted proteins | sample AntAcemetage1075_FD_181150 | JGI IMG/M metagenome (GOLD analysis project Ga0222684, IMG submission 181150) | Saline water microbial communities from Ace Lake, Antarctica - #1075 | ecosystem: Environmental > Aquatic > Non-marine Saline and Alkaline > Saline | place: Antarctica: Ace Lake...
CCCCTTCGCCGTCTTGTAGGTCGTCATCATCGTATTTGTATCCGCAAGCGTCTTCTGCTTCGCTTCTGAGACAGTCAATCTCAGCATCTAAAATATTCTCTAGTTCGTAGTTCACATCGCTCCCCTTTTGTTTGTTTATGCTCCAATACTAACACGTCAAGCAATTTATCACAAACAAAAAGATTAAATCATTGAAAATAATTAGTGCAGGTGTTAATATTTAATTATACCAAGGAGGTAGCGTCAACTACCCCACGGCTAAAGCCGGGGGCTTGCCCGTGGCAGATGCCCGGGCTTCAGCGCACATTGACTGGTGCGCACCGTCCCGAAGGACGATAAATCGAGACAAAATATTCAAAGAGGCATTACGGTCGGCACAATCATGATGAGAACAAGCAGAGCAACTAAACTTAGAGCCAAATCGTTGACCGATCAATCCGCATTGGTTGCAGATTTGACTTGTATACGCAGGATCGACAAAGGCGATTGCCAAGCCGTCTCTTTGTGCTCTATTAGTTACGCTTTGAATCATCAGATTGTAGCAAAAGCTGTTAAGCTTGCGTCGTGTTCCTTTTCTTATCCGTTCTTTTTTAGAAGTCCTCTTAATACGAAGGTCTTCAAATACGAGCACGGAATCTTCAGGAGCCCACTTGCACAGTTTAGCCGCAGCCTCTCCACAAAACGTTTTTGTCTTATTACGTTGTTTCTTCGACAGACTTTTCAAGACGCGACGCACTCCTCGTGTGTCTTTGCCCAGTTCCTTTTTCGAAGATTTTTTAGCTTGAAGCCTAGCTCTTGTTTTACGGATGCGCTTTCTTTTTTCAGAAAGTTCACTTCCAGAGATGACAAGTGTTTTTCCTTTCGTCGATGCAACAAAAGCATTGTGAATGCCAAGGTCGATGCCAACAGGGATTACACCCTTGGGATCTTTAACATCAAGAGTGATGCACAGAAAGCCCTTCCCGTCGCTTCCTATATTCAAGGAATCTCGAATAATAGCATTGTCAAAGTCCTCTCTAAAGGCGAGGGGGATTTTAAATCCTATTTTCTCTCTTCCTTGGATTGTCGAGATAGACAATTTACCGCATTTAGAAAACGATGCGTCACGACCTCTTTTACCGATGAGAAACAAGGCTCGCTTGCGACGGAAAATAAAAGGACGTTGAGCAGGTTTTTTATTAGATTTAGCAGATTGATAAGCTCCGGCTACAAGGCGTATCGAAGAGCAGCGCATTTGAGAGTTGAGAGAAGACGCCTCGGTGTTGTAGACTTCTTTATGCAAAGCAAGGGCATTGCGAGGAGACCCTTCGTTAAAACAACTTTCAGAAATGCTTTTCTGATAGCGGTTGAACTCTTCTACGGTGTCAAGGACAGCGTGAGACTTCTCAAGGATAATCGGTATACTTCTTTTTATCAACATACGGAAATTATACCACTAAACAATAATATTAATCAACAACAATGGAGGCTCGCGCTTCACCCCCATAGCTAAAGCAAGGGGTACCCGCGCGTGTTACAGGATGGACTTAGATACATACTTAAAAAGTAATTTGATAACGCAGACAAACTTTGCTAAAGCGATGGATATATCGCTAATACACGCTCAAGGCATAATCAGAGGTCGAAATAGAGCAAGCGTAAAGCTTGCAAAGAGAATAGAGGCGTTTAGCGAGGGACAAGTTTCTAGACTTGAAATTTTATATGCCGATGAGTACATGGAGGGATAAGATGGGCGGTTTTTCGTCAGAACAATGCTTTATTGCAATCGTTGAGATAGCAATAGTTATATTTTTAGTAAACGCATGGGGGAGAAAGAAATGATAATATTAGTATCGTGTGCTGTTGTATCGTCAATGATGATATGCTCTGCAATTAGCAACAATCATAGATTGAAAGAACTTGAAGATGTCGTAGACTCTCTGAGTACTGCTTATATTGATTTAGAGACACTCTGCTTGTCAATCAGAGACAAAGACAACAGAACATTCGAGGAGAACAAAAAGAGCCAGCAGGAGCGTGCTGATGCGTTCTTTAAATTAGAGAAATTAATCAAGGAACACGAGAGGAAATTGAAAAATGGATGAAGATAGAAAAAAAGCGCTAATGGATAATTTTGTTAGCAATGTGGAAATGTGTATAAAAGACTATCAGAGCTCGTTGACGCCAGCTCATGTTTCAATCGCACTATCTTTTGTTCTAGTCAATGTCGTCTCAGAAAATCTGGTTGAAGGCTTGGACGTCGAGGACGCGCTTCGAGACATCGTAATGCACGCTCTTGATGTAGTGAGAAGCGGAAAATAATAAAAAAAAGCCCTTAACATTTTACTGCTAAAGGCCTTAAAAAACAGAAGTTTTTACATCGAAGTTTTCACTTCACAGAAAATTATCAACAGTCGTAATATGAATTTACAACAACAACATAACGACAGGATAATCATAACACATTATAGCTTTTTTGTTTGAACACTTCTTAGAAAAGATACTCAAAAATCACTAAATGTAGGTTAAAAAGAACCTAAACAGGCTTTTCTTAACAAATTATGCGTCTATCTTAGACTACTGTCATGTTGTTTACAAGCACAAATTGATTAAAATTAAGCTTAATACAACAGGAGAGCGACATGACGAACACAAAATTACATCTACCATACATAGCATCAATTCCATACAATATTTTAGCTGATAACGATATACCGCCTGCTGCGAAGATATTTTTTGGATGTCTTTCAGGCCTTGCTATAAAAAATGGTTACGTCTTTGGAACAACGTTAGCACTCGCTGAAATGATGAATACATCTGAAAGCACTATTGAAAGATGGCTTAATCTTCTTGAAAAGAAATCTCATATATCAAGGGACACAACGACAACTCCACACAAAAATAGTGATATTACTAAGGCTAAGAAGTTTGAGTGGTCTAAAGACAGAAAAATATACATCTGTAAAGGTTTTTCAAATAATTTTACCGATACCGTTAAAAATAACGGGTACAATGAACCCGTTAAAAATAACGGGTATAAGAGTAAACCTTCTAATCATAAAGAATTACGTAGTAATAGAAACACAAATGTGTCAAAAGAGGAATCCAAGAATAAAGAAGTAAAATCTTCTGTAGACTTGATAAAGTCTAACCATGAAATTCTACAATGCTCGAAAGAGGATGCTGTTGAGATAGCATTGAAATATAAGCATTATGAGATAGTTGCAGGAATAAACAAATTCCACAACTCAAGGAAAGAAGGCACCAGAATAAAAAAACCTCGAGGGTTTTTATTGAAGTGTATAAAGGATATGCAGAAAGTTTGTGCTTATTATGTTGCTCAAGGAGAGTTAGATGAGTTCTTAGCTAAGTATAACGTACAAAACTATGTTGACATAAACTGAGAGCTACAGTAACATACCAACATGAAAACATTACAACTACCATCAGACCCTTTCGCTGAAAAGATAATCCTATCGGCATGTTTATGCTCGATAGATGCTTTGAATGAGTGTGTAGACATTATGTCACCAGATTCGTTCTTTCACGGAAAGAACAGCCTAATCTTTAGTGCTTGTAAAAAGAGATACTTTGAGAACAAGGAAGTCGACGCATATAGTATAATATCAGACCTTGGAAGCATAATAGATAAGAACGATGTTGATGAGATAATTTCGTATAGAGATTATCATGACCCTTATGTAAAACTAGGCGAATATATAGAGAAGGTTCGCAACCTTTCAAGTCTAAGAAAGCTATATTTTGCTAGTTTAGCGATGAATGATGAGACTTTACATAAAGAGGTTTCACCTGACGGGCTTGTAGATAAATATGTTCTTTCGTATACAGAGATAGTCTCTGATAGCATTCGAAAGCCACGCAAGGTACAGGATATACTATCAGATTTCAATAATGGTTTATCGTTTAATGATTATGTCAAAGAACGAATAGAGCGTATAAAGAACGGCGGTTCTCAGTACCAGGGAGTGCAGTCGTATTATCCAAGGCTTGATGAGACTATTGGAGGATTTCAAGATGGAAGCCTTCACTATATAGGAGCTAGGACTTCGATGGGAAAGACGGCTTTTCTACTTAATTTGATACAGAACATTATGAAAAATGAGCCAGGTACAAACATAGCTTTTCTATCGCTTGAGATGAGAGAAGAGACTATTGCTGCAAAGCTATTGTGCATGAAAGCTCTTATTCAATTTTCTGATTACTCTAATATGAGGTTTACAGAAGAAGCATTAGAAAGGCTATATGAATCTCAAAAGCTATTAAGCGATAATCTTATTCTTGACGGAAGCCCAGTTGATGTAAGTAGCATGTCATCGAAGATACGCAGGCTTGTTAAGGTCGATAAAGCCAAGATAATATTTATAGACTATCTTACTTGTATCAAGGCTACTGAAAATCTCAATTCAAGTCATGAGCGTGTAAATCAGGTGTCTAAGGCATTGCTATCTTTAGCAAAAGAGTTAAATGTTCCTATCGTATGCTTGGCTCAACTAAACAGAGCACTAACTTCTCGTTCTGACAAGAGTCCTACATTAGCAGACTTTAGAGAAAGTGGTAGTATTGAGGAAGATGCTGACGTATGTATGTTATTACATAGACCGAAGTATTACGACGAGAGTAATACAGATGTTTTTCTTCATCTAATAGTAGCAAAGAATAGACTTATCGGAAATCTTCGCAAGTTAAAGTATGAGTGGAGTATTTCTGAGCCCGGAACATATAAAGAGCTTGAAAAGATTGAAAAAATAATTCCATCACAAGTTTCATCTCCAAAAAAGGAGTATAACAATTATGTGCCATCAAATAATTGGTGAGATAATTAATGCTGAACCTAAGATGAGGTCTAATATAATATATGCCATAAAAAACGTATCATTCGATACAAAAGATGACATAATCTTATCATGTATGGAGAAGTTGCCAAGCAATTTCACCTGTATTGATTTATACAATCGTTTGCCAAAAGACACTAGGAAAAATATGATATATGAGTGTTTAGATTCATCTACAAAGTTTTACATAAAGGGTATGAGAAAATGAAAAAGATACAGATTCTGTTAGAAGAATTCATGGAAAAGCTTAATATCACAATGGATCACAACCTTAAAGAGAATATTGCAGAGGTATTTGTTTCAATAGAAGAGCTAAAAAAAGAGCTATCATCAACACTAGCAGGAAGTGCAAGAGCGTCTCAAAGAGCAAGGGTCAAGAGTGTAGAGCTTAGTAAGCAGATGAAGGTTTTTAGGCAATTAACAGTGAATCTTCTCTACTCAAATCAGAGATTATGAATAGAGAAGATTCACAAAGTATATCGGTAAGATGTGGTGGGGTAGTATTAAAAAAAAGATTAAAAAAACAAGCACTGCTGAGTGCAGCGGTTTTTAACGTTGCAACGTCGCGGTACACATAAGATACTTAATATAAACGACTAAAAGCCGTTACATTGCGTTACGTTAGGACTTTCAACGTCGCGGAAAGAAACTAGGTAAACATGCTTGTAATATATGTCTCGATATGGTATACTTAGTCCTTAAACAACACTGAGGAGCATATATGCAACCACTAAACATCGAATCCTCAGCGTCTTACAAGCTAGCAAAAGACCTTCTAGCAGACCTAGTAGTACTAAAACATGATCTCGAAGAAGTACTCATCGCAAACAGAGCAGCGGCACAGCGTACTCGTGTGTTGACGATGTTGCTACAGCATAAATTCAAAACTTATCGCAAGGCGTCGATTAGAGACTTGCCAAAGTTTCGTAGCGCTACTGATCCAGACTACATAAAAATGGGGGAATAGCAAATGAAAATAAAGATAACAAGACTTCACCGATTCGATAGCGGAAAAACGAATTATTTACAGAGTGGAATTTAAAAAATCAACGACACATTACAGACAAAACTAATAGAGTATCTAAACAACATCGACGCTTTCGTATACGAGCAAGTTCCGGATGTGTTTCAGCAGTTTATTACTTATGAGCTTGTTTCAGGTATAGCAACCTCTGCGATATTTGCTATTGTATGTATTATCTGTGTTTCTTTGTTCGTGTGGGGATATAAAAATGCCAGGTTTGAAGCTAAACAACCTAGAGGCGATCCAGCAGGATGGGCGCTTTTAGCTGTTTGTTCTGGGGTTGCTACTCTCGGATTTCTTTCTGGCTCTTTAGTGTTTCTAAAAGAATCACTCCTGGTGTATTTTGCGCCGAAAGTGTATTTGTTAAAACTATTTTTGAAATAAGAGGGCCGCATGAAACTTAAAATCACACGCAAGCACGACTTCCACGAAGGGAAGACGAAGTGCATTATGGATATCCTCTTTGAAGACTTCGGCATAGCAGTGTCTGGAGTAAAAGCGATAGAAGGAAATTCTGGAGTATTCTTTGCTCTACCGTCACAAGCATTCGACGGACGTGATGGCAAGAAAGCTTATAAGAATATCGTTGCTTTTCCTGAAAAAGAGGATTACTGGAAATTCCAAGCAGCGATGAAGGACGCTTATTCTAACTATGGTAGCGTGCCCTTGCCGAAAGATGAATCTATATCAAATCATAAAGACGAGATAGAGACAACGGCGGGGACTAGCTCTGGATATTCTACATATAACGATGATCTTCCATTCTAGGATAGCTGTATATCGCACACAGAGGCTCTGTACTGGCTTTGTATTGCGTACAGTATATAGTTTGACGGTTTGATTGAAACAATAACTTAGAGAGGACATAATGGATAAGTACGAGATAATACAAGATGGCGAAAATAAGGGTCGTATAAAAGCACTCAGATCATTTGGCAATGTAAAAGAGGGCGACATCGGAGGCTTTGTTGATTGCGAGAATAATCTTAGCCATGATGACGACTGCTGGGTTTATGACGACGCAGTAGTGCATGGTAAAGCAAATGTGTATGGCAACGCAGTAGTATATGATAACGCCAGGGTTTATGGCAAAGCAGAGGTGTCTGACAAAGCAAATGTGTATGGCAACGCAATAGTGCATGACGACGCAATAGTGTATGGCAGCGCAAAGATTTATGACGACGCCATGGTTTATGGCAAAGCATTGGTGTATGACGACGCAGTAGTATATGATAACGCCAGGGTTTGTGGCAAAGCAAACGTGTCTGACGACGCCATGGTTTATGGCAAAGCATTGGTGTATGACGACGCAATAGTGTATGGCAGCGCAAAGATTTATGACGACGCTATGGTTTGTGGCAGCGCCAGGATTTATGGCAATGCATTGGTGTATGGCAAAGCAAACGTTTTTGGAAAAGCAAACGTGTCTGACGACGCAATAGTGCATGGCAACGAATATGAAGAAAAGAAAGATATCGAAAAAACGGAGTGTCAAATGTACGCAGATTGCACAAAAGCAGATTTAATCGACATAATCAAGGACTTGCAAGCAGAACCGGCAGAAAAGCAAGTTAATATCAGGTGTTTAGAAGGTAAAATGAGTGAGTTGTATGCTATAGCAGAGACGCTACTAGATAGTATCTATGAATCAGATTTGAATGATATTCAAAAGTTGCGAACGTTGCTCAATCTTTATACAGATCTCGGACAAGACCTAGGCTTTGATGCTGATCTCTTAGAGCATATAGCGTGTGATGTCATAGACGAGAATTGTGTCGATTGCGAGGATTAGATGTCTGAGCTGACTATCACAGTACCAGGAAATCCAAGAGGGCAGCCAAGACCAAGGTTTGTAAATCGTGGTAGCTTTACGTCGGTGTATAACCCAGACCATAAACTAGACAAAGCTATAAAAGCTATAATCAAGTCTCAAGTCCACATAGATCCGACAAGCGAGCCTGTCGAGGCCGAAATGATATTCTACATGCCAATAGTAAAGAGTGTCAATAAGCGTGACCATAAGCTCATGGCAGAGGGTAAGATTAAACATATAAAGAAGCCCGATGTGGATAATGCTATAAAGAAATATCTTGACGGATTAACAGGTGCTGCCTATGTTGATGATAATCAAGTATGGAAGGTAACGGCAGAGAAACGCTACTCAGATACTCCTAGAGTTGAGATTACAATAACGTGGGGTGATGATTAGCAAAAAGTCACTTAAGCTCTTTAGCCCTCTTCCGAGCGTATTGAGTTTCTTTGTACAGCATTCCTGAGACGAAGCCTGTTGTTAGGCCGAAAAAGGCCGTTATAAATATTATCATTGTGTTCCCCTGTTGTTTTTAATCTATTGTAAATTGTTAAACCAAAGATTTTATCTTTCTATTTCCAGTTACGCTATGGCTACCATGTCTTAGCCGTATATCGTCAAGACTATATGAACCTTTGCTTCTTCTTCTAAAAGTTCCCGTGTGAAAATACCAGGCTTCTTTCTTTCTTGCCCAGCTTAAGCCATTCCGTTTCAGGTCTTCCTTTATGGGCTTTGTATCGCCAGAAATCCATAGCCAAGTCCCGCATAGTTCTACGTCTATTGTTATGCTTGTACCGATAACGCTTAAAATTGAGTTAAGTTTGTTGCGTAGCTCTTCATCATTTTTTATTATATCGTCAATTTCAGTTTCGCTAAATATAAATTCGCCGTTTTTTAATACGTTTTTTAGAGCTTCAGCGTATTCAGTATTAACCAGTTTCATGGTTTCAACATCACCCCCCAGGTCTGGATGATGTCTCTTTGCTAGTAGCTTGTATTCGTTTTTTAAATCTTCTCTGTTTTTGCAGTTGTTAAAGTATGTCATAGAATAAAATCCTCAGTTTCTGAGTTTATATCGAACATAATAAACGATTTTATTGTTGTTTTCCCGTTGATTTCTTTAACTTCTGCTTTTTGAAATTTGATTGTTTTAGCAAACTTTACGCTCTTTGATGTTTCTAGTATCTTTTTTGCTTCTGTTATAGCGTTGCTTCTTGCCGTGTCTTTGTCTTCGCCGTATACGGTTAATACGTTGAATTGTGATTTTCTGCATCTTTTCGGTATATGATTATATGATATAGTTGCCATTATTGAATTTGCTTTTTCTAACATTGTTTTCCCCTGTTTTGTTTTAGTCTGCATATCGTTTACTTGATATACCATATATTATATAACACTCAAACATATACTACAAGCACTATGTTGATTAAATATAAGATATTTCTTGTTAAAATAATGTTTGTTATGTATATATGAAAGTTACAATAATCCGAATAATGGGGCTGAGATGGCTAAAAAGAAAGCTGGCGTAAAGGGTGGAAAGTGGTCGCAAAAGTATGATAAATGCGCGGAATGTGGGACTACTGCTAAACCTCATAAATCTAGAGGGTTGTGTACTTCATGCTATATCAGATATTTGACAAAGCACAAGCAGGAGCAACGAGCAGAGACAAGAGAGAAAGTAAAAGAAATATTTTGTAGGCCTTTAGAGTGGACGCCTGAGCGTATCGAAGTGGAAGCAAAAGCATTGATAGAGTGGGCAGAACGACCCGACAGCCTTGTTTTAGAAATGTTCTGTTGCTTGCGCCCCTCTCCTTATATCCGCGAAACGCTGTATAAAATGGCGGGAATAAACGTCAACTTCTGTCACGCTTTGGAGCTTTCTAGGGAGATAATACGCTCTAGAAGAGAGCAGGGAGCATGTATAGGGGCTTTAAATGCCAGTAGCGTTCAATTCTATCATGGGTTCTATGATAGGGCTAATAATAACGAGGATATGAGCTTTACGGAATACAAAGATCAGAGAGCTAAAGTCAAGGCTGATACTGAGGCGGAGAAGTCCAAGGCTGTTATTATCGAGGCTGAGAAAGAACTTGCCAAAGCTGTAGAAGAGTTTGAGCGTAAGACAGGGAAGAAGAGAGCTATTAAAAAATAGTTGTGGTATGCTTGTAGGTAGTAATAGAGAACAAAGGGCGTACTAGTATATATGGCAAAGACACCTTCTATAGTTAAATATCTAGCTGATCCCGATTTTAGACTATCTACACTATATAACATCAAAAACAAAGATGGTAAAATAGTACGGTTTCAAGCAAACAACGCTCAGCAGTATTTATTAGATAACTATCATAACCGCAATATTATCCCGAAAGCTAGGCAACGTGGCATATCGACGGTTGTCGATATCTTCATCCTCGACCAATGTCTATTCCACCCACATTATAAGGGCGCTATCATAGCACACAGGGAAAGCGATGCTTTGAAGTTGTTTGCCTCCAAGATAGTATTCCCCTATAAACACATTCCGCGAGCTTATATAGATTCTGGGTATATCCCAAGAATAACTAGGCTAACATCATCGGCCATTGAGTTTTCTAACGGCAGTATAATTACAGCGGATACGATGGTGCGTTCTGATACGTTACAAGTATTGCATATATCCGAATTGGCTAAAATGTACGCTCAATTCCCTGCCAAGGCTGAGGAAGTAAAGACCGGAGCGCTTCCAGCGGTAGAGCGTGGCACCGTATTTATTGAAAGCACTATGGAAGGTCGTTTCGGCTTGATGTTTGATTTATCAGAGAGAGCCAAGGCATTGGAGGATATAGGCGTAGAGCCTACTGAGAAAGATTTTAAATTTTTCTTTTTTCCGTGGTGGGATTGCGAAGAGTATCGTATGTCTCAAGACGTTGATATAACGCCGGACATGGATGAGTACTTTGACAAGCTAAAGAATAATGACGGCATAACTCTAGATAGACAACAAAAGAATTGGTATATAAAAGAGCGTGAAGTTCAAGGAGAGGGAATGCTGCAAGAGTACCCCGCCACGTATAGGGAAGCCACAGAGGTCGCAACGAATGCCATGTTCTTTGGTGAGTATGTTGTGAAAGCACGACAAGAAAAGCGTATATGTAACGTACCTCATGACAATCATTCGCAAGTATATTGTGCTATGGACATAGGACGTAGTGATTCAACGGCCATATGGGTTTTTCAGTTTGCTCAGAAAGAGATACACTTTATAGACTACTTAGAGCGCAACGGTGAAGAGCCTCATTTCTATGATACGTGGCTACGGTCTTTGCCGTATCCTGTCATATCGCTTGGTCTTCCTCACGATTCCGAATCGGTAACGCTTGCTAGTGCATCGAAGAGCACCGCCGATATCTTTCGTTATGATCTAAATAGGGAGATATATGTAATACCTCGTGATGCGCATGAGATATTCGGTATCAATGAAACACGTAGTGCCTTTAATCGTTGTTGGTTCGACAAGGTGAAATGTGCTAGAGGCCTAGAGTGTATTGACAAGTTCCGCAAAGAATGGGATTCAAAGCATGCTTGTTATAGGACTGTTAGCGTACACGATGAGTACAGCGATGGTGCCAAGGGTTTTATATATTCTATACAGTACGCCAAGTATCTTCAGAGTATTTCTGGTACTATGTCGCTAAAGGAATACAAAGCACTAAAGCATCGTAACAGAAGGATTGTATAAGAGGAATTAACGTTAATTGTGCCTTTTATACATGGCGTGCCTTGTGGTGCGCCTTTTTTGTGTCCATAGCAGTTCTTGCTGCAAAACGTAATAAAATCTTTATTGTTGCTAAAATATAATATATGTAATAGATTATGGTTATGTTAAGTACGCCTTTCGTACGCCTAACATTAACAACGTAATTCTGCTCGTAACAGAAAAGGAAAAAGAATGTCAGAAGAATATGACGTAGAGCCAGTCGTCGAGGCGAACAGCGTAGAAGAGGTCGCAACTTCGGAGACTTTAGAGGAGCAAGTAAGCGATAAAGAGTTTAACTTTAGGACGCTATCATCTGAGAGAGACACTCTTAAAGCTGAAAATGCTGCTATTAAAGCACAATTAGAACAGCAAAATAACATGAAGAGCATGTTTGGAGCGTTTAACAACCAGTCACAGTCTCAAGTTCCAGAAAATAATACACAGCTTAACTTTGATGAAGCTGTAGACGGGGAACAGTTGAGCAAGTTGTCGGGTCATTTCAGCACAGAAGCTGATAAGTTGTATAAACAGACCCAGAGCCAGTCGCAGCGTCTTGAAGAGCTTGAGATAAAGCTACAAGACAAGGACTACAATGCTACTTTACAAAAATATTTACCACAGGTGTTACAAGAAAAGCCGGAGCTAGTCGAAGAGTTGAAGCGTTCTCCTAATGCGTTGAAGAAGGCGTATTATGAAGCTACTCATAGCTATCAGTATTTTAAAGATAAGATGGCTAAGGAGCAGGGCGCAACAGCGGACACAGTAGTTAAAAACGCCATGAAGCAAAAGACTTTGGGTAGTACGGGAAGCGTACAGCCTAATGTTGGCGGTACTGTCGATGTTAATTCGATGTCTTCGGAGCAGTTTGCGCAATTATGTAATAAGATACGAAAGACTGGTTCAGCATAGCTTTTATTGTAATGCTATAAAAAGAGGATTTTAAAATGAGTGAAGGTACTGTTGATTTCAATACAATCACGCCATATTTGAGAGATGTCTACAACAGGGTTATGATTGAGGATGCCCCTCAAACTCTAGTATACAGACTTCATACTGACAAAGAGAGTATTCCAATGAAAAATGGTGATGGCATGGTATGGTATACATACGATGACTATCCAGACGTTACTACGCCGTTGACCGATGGTGTTTACGGAGCGGCTCGTCGACCTGTAAGACGTACTATATCAGCACGCACAGAGGCGTATGGTGATTATGGCAAATACACTAAGAAGATGATAAACACTAACCTTGAAGATTTCACAATGATTCAAATTAAGAAGTTTGCTCGTCAATCTGCCAAGACTTTTGATACTCTAATGAGAGATACATACTACACTGGCGTTTCATATATCAATGCTACTAATGGCGTTGATGGAACTCCTGGTACTCTTACAGAGGTTACTTCGAAAGACTTTGCTGTAGCTGCTAAGATGCTACGTTCCAACGAAGCTCCTTACGTTGAAACCAAGATGGGTGCTTCTACTCTTATTAACACTGGTTCTGTATCTCCTGCGTATATTGCGTATGTTCATACTGATCTACGCGATGATATCAGAAATATGGGCCCTATGTTCCGTGATGTTAAAGATTACGGGAGTCAAAAAACTCCATACTCCATGGAACTTGGTTCTGTTGGTAACGTAAGAATACTTGAAACTCCTAATGGAAAGAAAGTAGGCACTACTTACAGCATAATCATAACTGCTGATGGTGCTGCTGGAGAGGTTGATATAGCTGGCAACGGTTATAACATATACCGCCATGGTTTTGGTTCTGCTGGTACAGGTGACCCTCACTCTATGTTTATGACAATAGGCTGGGACGGCAACTGGGCTGGTGTTATCAAGAAAGATAATTTCTGCTGCGATCTTCGCTGCATAAGCGCATCATAGGAGGATATAATATGATTCACGAATTAAGAAAATATGTAAAATCGGCAGGTGCTGCATACAACCTCGATCTTGGTTTTGTGCCTAATTCTGTTGAGACAAGAAACGTAACACAGTGGAAGCAAGTAAGTCAGAATACTCATCTATTCTGGAACGCTCATATGGCTGATGCTGAATATTACGGATATGCTACACAATCGACATTAACTAACGGATTGCTTCCCGTTACTGACACGTCCAATGGATTTACTCCATACGACACTACAGTAAAGGCAGCTCGTCAGATGATTGTTACTGGTGTATCACTAGCGACACGTTGTATTATAACTGTTGGTGCAGGGCATGGGCTTACTGCTGCTAACGACGGAGATGCTATTTCGTTTAACTTCCTTGGAAGTGATTCCACTACACAGTTGAACGGAAATAAGTATACTTTCGAGTATATCAACGCAACCACATTCTATATCGACGTTAATTCGACGAACTTTACAGCGTATAGTTCAACGTACAACTATGGTATAGCAATGGACGTAACAGTACAGCAAGATGATACTGGCTTTAAAGGTATCACTCTTGGCTCTATTGTCATGGCTAATAGTGCGGATTACATTGAAGTCCTCGTTACTTTCGATGATCAAGATATGCCGTTAATAGAAGCCTAATTCTATTTTAG
>Ga0222684_1000248_pt1 | contig 13893 bp, 10 predicted proteins | sample AntAcemetage1075_FD_181150 | JGI IMG/M metagenome (GOLD analysis project Ga0222684, IMG submission 181150) | Saline water microbial communities from Ace Lake, Antarctica - #1075 | ecosystem: Environmental > Aquatic > Non-marine Saline and Alkaline > Saline | place: Antarctica: Ace Lake...
AAATCAAAACCTCTGATAGTCATCGCTGCCTCCTTTTTCCATAAATCAACAAGAAAAACAGTCAGATGATGACTAATAACCTATATACTGTCAACCATCATTTTGTTACGTATAGTTTATTGAAGTCGAGTTTTTGGATGAAAACGGTTGTGTAGCAGATTTCTTTTGGTAATGCGCAGGAGAGAGCAAAGAAAAAATAAAATGTGCCGGTTGTTGGTGTCACCTTGTGTTCTAATCTGATGTTTACCAGAAAATAAGATGAACAAAGACGTCATCATTCCCATCTGTAATCTTGTAAATTCTGGCAAAAAATCCGTTTGCGGATTACAGGAAATTATCAATCGACACTTCAACAATCAATTTTTAAATTCATCTGATTCTAAAACAATATTTTTGAAGATATTTCTTATGGACGTTAGGACACCCACCAATAGTCCGGGTGCCGTTTCATGTCGTCACATGGCTGCCTGCATGGCCGGGTAATTGTTTTCAGCAGACAGTCTCGCTTCCTTCATTGCTAGGTACTCGTCAAAGTCCTGCATCACGTCGATGATGCCGTCCGGAGTGATTTCGACAATCCTGTTTGCCACGGTGGATACAAGCTGATGGTCATAGGAAGTAAAGAGCACCACCTCCGGAAAGGCCGTCAGGGCGTCATTCAAAGAGATGATTGATTCAAGGTCGAGATGGTTGGTGGGCTCATCAAGAATGAGGGCGTTGGCGTCGGAGAGCATCATCCTGGAGAGCATGCAGCGTACCCGTTCGCCACCGGAGAGGACAGAGGTATTTTTCATCGCGTCTTCTCCGGAAAAAAGCATCTTGCCCAGGAACCCCCGGATAAAACTTTCATCCTCCTTAGGAGGCGCAAACTGGCGCAGCCAGCCTACAAGATTAAGCTCATCATTATTAAAATACGCGCTGTTCTCTTTCGGGAAATAGGCGTTGCGGATAGTCACTCCCCAGCGGAAGCTTCCTTTGTCAGGCGCAAGCTCTCCGGCCAGAATCTGGAACAGGGTGGTCTGTATAAGGCTGTTAGACCCGACGAAGGCGATCTTGTCGCCCTTGTTGACAGTGAGGGTGAGATCTTCAAACATGGAAACCCCGTCGATTGTTTTGGAAAGACCATTGATCTCCAGAATGACGTCACCACAGGGCCGTTCAGGTGTGAAGGCAATGAAGGGATATTTTCGTGAGGAAATCGGCATGTTCTCGAGGGTGAGTTTCTCAAGCAGCTTTTTCCGAGAGGTTGCCTGTTTTGCCTTGGAGGCGTTGGAGCTGAAGCGCCGGATGAATTCCTTGAGTTCCTCCGCCTTTGCCTTGGTCTTCTTGCCCTCGGTCTCTTTCTGGTGGAAATGGAGCTGGCTGGCCTGATACCAGAAGTCATAGTTGCCGGTATAGACCTGGATTTTGCCATAATCGATATCCGCCACATGCGTGCAGACCTGGTTCAGGAAATGGCGGTCATGGGAGACGATGATCACGGTGTTCTGGAAGCGGGAGAGAAATTCCTCCAGCCAGGTGACGGTCTTCAGATCCAATTGGTTGGAGGGCTCGTCCAGAAGCAGGATATCGGGGTTGCCGAACAGGGCCTGGGCCAGTAGCACCCGCACCTTATCGCTGCCGTCAAGCTCCTTCATCTTTTTCTGACGCATCTCTTCCGGGATGCCGAGGCCGTTTAAGAGCACCGCGGCCTCTGCCTCTGCCTCATAGCCGTTCATTTCACCGAACTTGCCTTCCAGCTCTCCGGAACGGATGCCGTCTTCCTCGGTAAAATCAGCCTTGGAATAGAGTGCCTCGCGCTCGGCCATCAACTTGTAGAGCTTCTTATGCCCCATGATCACGGTATTGAAGACGGTGTGTTCATCAAATGCGAACTGGTCCTGGCTGAGCAGTGCGATGCGCTCTCCCCGCCCTTTGCTAATTTCGCCCCGGTCAGGCTCAAGCTGACCTGCCAGGATCTTTAGAAAGGTGGATTTTCCGGCGCCGTTTGCCCCGATCAGGCCGTAGCAATTACCGGGGGTGAACTTGATATTGACGTCCTTGAAGATGACTCTCTTACCGTAGGAGAGGGCAATGTTCGATGCGGTTATCATAGTTGTGCCCTTATAATAAAAGCCACGGGGAAACTCCCCGTGGCATAGAGTATTTTCGGTTAGGAGGTTGTTATAGAGAAAGCCCAGACAGGCCGGGATTAATCTTCCTGAAGGGAAGGATTGTCCTCTTCCCCGGCAGGCTTTTCCCGTTTCTCCAACCTGCGCTGCTTTTTTTCCGTTTGTTTCTTTTTCTTTGCCAGTTCTTTCTGGCGCTTTTGAAATGAATAATTCGGTCTGCCCAAAGCTCTGTCCTTATTAATGCTTCATGTTGAGCGCAAAAGAGACTCTGCGCTAAAAAAAAGATCCCGCAAAATGCGGGGACTCTGTAACGATTGATGGCGGCTCTTATTACTGGACAACATTCCCTGCTTGCTGAAATGTTGATGCATATATACACTATTGTGCAGATTTTGCAATGAAATAACAGGGGCTCGAAGTGACAAAATTAAAAGCTCTTCCCCTACTTTACCAGGAGTGCAATCCCGTTTTCCCTGAACACCTTTTTGTAAAAATCGTGCGACAGGTTGAGATCCCGCAGACAGTTTATCACTTCCTCAATGACGTTCCCGCCGTGTGCTATCGAAGTGCTGCAGGAGATTTACCACAAAGATACTGTGAACACAAAATTAAATCATTTCCCGATAATCATTGACAATAGATCTGTCCTGCAATAAAAAGGGCACTCCGTCCCGACGAGTCGGGATTTCATGTGCGGAAGATAAATGAAACAAATCGACGAGAGGACATATCCTTGAACGGAACACTGGTTAACACAGCAGCTATTATTGTGGGAGGATTGATAGGGATATCTGCAGGTGGATATCTTCCTGAAAGGATCAAGACCATTATGGTGCAGGCGCTTGGGCTTTCTGTTGTGCTTGTCGGTCTTAAAATGGCCCTTTCCGTCACGGATCTTATCGTTACCATCGGTTGTCTGCTGGTTGGCGCGATAACCGGCGAGCTGATCAGGATTGAGTACTGGGTTGCACGCCTTGGGGAATGGATGAGAATCCGTTTCAGATCGAATTCTTCTACATTTGCTGAAGGTTTTATGTCCGCTTCCATCCTCTATCTCACTGGTGCGATGATGATAGTGGGCTCCATACAGGATGGCACTATCGGAGATTCAACAACGCTCTATGTAAAGTCTCTCCTCGATGGGGTAATAGCAATACCCCTTGCGTCGACCTTTGGCATCGGGGTTGCTTTCTCTGCGATTTCCGTGTTCCTGGTTCAGGGCAGCATTACTCTTCTTGCGTCACACCTTTTGTTTATGCAGGACCCGGATGTTCTCAACGCCGTTACAGTTACCGGTGGATTGCTTATCGTAGGGATAGGCATGAACCTTCTGAAAATAACAAAAATATCCATAGGGAATTTTCTGCCTGCAATTTTTTATGCCATCCTGTGGGCTGTGTTTGTTTAAGGGGGAAGCGTTATGGAGATAGGCTTAATCGGTCTGCCGAATTCCGGAAAGACGACCATTTTTAACGCGCTGACAGGGCGCGCAGCGGAGGTTACGACATATACAGATGCGACCTCCAAGCCGAATGTGGCTGTTGTGGATGTCATTGATGAAAGGATAACGCGCCTTTCTGAGATGTATAAACCTCAAAAGACAACCTATGCGACAGTCCAGTTTGTAGATTTCGCGGGACTTGCGCGTGATTCAGCGGGGAAAGCATCATTTCCGGATGCCTCCGTCGGAATGATGAGAAATGTAGATACGCTGGCGCTGGTAGTAAGAAACTTCACGAATGTTCTGGAAGAGGCCCCAACGCCGGTCAGCGATATTGAACAGATGGAAACAGAGCTGTTGATTTCCGATCTGATAATCTGTGAAAAACGACTGGAAAAGATCGGGCTCAGTCATAAACGCGGGCAGAAAACGCCGGCATCACAGCTGGAAGAAACTATCCTGCACAGGATACAGGACTGTCTGAACGATGGCAGACGCATTACAGAAATAAAACTTGGCAGAGATGAACAAAAGATGATGAGCGGGTTCCAGTTTCTGACGGGAAAGCCACTTTTAATTGTGCTGAACTCGAGTGAGGATACATTCGGGAAAAACCAGGAATTGTTGAAAGAGATCGGGGGAAAGCACGCCGTGGTAGAATTTGCCGGGACCTTTGAAATGGAACTGTCCTCTCTGGATGATGATGAGAGACAGCTTTTCATGGAAGACATGGGGATAAAGGAATCTGCCAGGGATCGCTTAAAACGGTCGGCGTATGCGATTTCCAGCTCTATCAGTTATTTTACCGTCGGAACGGACGAGGTGCGGGCCTGGAATATTCAGGAAGGCCAGTCCGCAGTTGATGCCGCGGGCGTCATTCATTCAGATCTCGCCCGGGGATTTATTCGCGCCGAGTGCTTTTCCTATGACGACCTGATCGAATGCGGCTCAGAAAAAGGGGTTCATGACAAAGGACGTTTTCGCCTGGAAGGGAAAGATTACATAGTCAAAGATGGGGATATACTTGCCATACGTTTCAGCGTATAATCCCGGCAAGTTAAGTTTGTGTGAATGGGGGGTATATCCCTCCAGGGTTTTAAACGGTTACAGTGACGTTGGGTACAACGACGATGAACGCATGTTTCCGAACAGCATGGCTGGCGCTTCTTGTCGCCCTCTCTCTCATCAATCCGGGACTCCTGTCTGTAAATTCTGACGGTTGTTCCCACGCCTCGGAAACAGCCCCTCCGGCAAGAACACTCGTAAAACCCGATTCTTCGAATGATGTGGTACCGGTGTATGCCGTTCAGTCATCCGCGTGCCGCGACGAAGAAAACGCGCGAAGCGTACGGGAAAAACTCAAAAATAAAGGATACACACCGGATATTTACTCATGGGAGGACCCCTCGGGCAGGCTGTGGTATTCGGTTTTCCTCGGCGTGTACAAAGATGCTGCCGAAGCCGAACGTGTCGCGCGTCGATACCGGGAGACGGAGGGAAAACCCGTTTTCATCAAGACCCTCGATCGCCGTGTCGTCGAGGCGGGAAAGGCGAGAGATTCTTCTCCCGGTGAATCCACGGACCATCGGCAGGCCGAAGCTGCTGTCTACGCTAAAGGAGGAGACGCACTGGAACAGCCTCAGGACGTCCGTGATAAAAGGCCTGAGATAGTGGAAGGGGAGGGGTTCGGCCCGGAGTTTACCTGTAGCGGCTTCATAGAATTTCAGAGTTTTTTCAATACCGGTACCGACCAGAACTTCAAGGATGCGAACAAGAAGAACGAGATCAGAAACCGTCTTGAAATCAAATATGGGACGGAAGACACCTTTCTTTTTGCCGTTTCAAATCTGTATCTGTTCCAGACATATTTAAATAAAGCTGCGAAAAAGAGTTATGTCTACTCGAAAGATCGCGAAGTATCAAGAAACCTCCGGATTTCTTCAAATGAGATTGAGTTGCGCTTTGACGAATTATATCTGAATTATGGCGCAGAAAGCTTCAGGCTGCGCGTTGGAAACCAGATATACGGCTGGGGCACGGCCGATGCCTTCAATCCGACATCATATTTCAACCCGTCCGACACGCGGGAGCTTTTTTTCAGGGATGACGACGAGAACAAGGCAGGGGTCCCCTCTCTGTCAGGTATGTTCTTCCTCGGCGACTTTACGCTGGAAGCCGTCTTTGTGCCGGTGCATATACCTCCGATTACTGCGCCCGAGGGGAATTTCTGGGCGGTCACGGTTGACAGCTTTTTAATGCCGATTGTATTTGATGAACCTGAGAGGCTCGGCATCGATATCGACAACGTCGGATACGGCGCACGACTGTCAACCAGCATGGGAGGGGTCGATATGTCCCTGAGCGGATACCGCGGGCCGGATAAAAGCCAGCTCTTCCTTCCGGACGGGGTCATCTTCCAGGGCACCACCCCCGTGCTTCAAATCAAGTCACAAGCCTCCATTGTCAGCATGTTCGGCATCGATTTCTCCGCGACGCTGGGTGATTTTGTCGTGCAGTTGGAGGCCGTCTATTCTCCTGACAAAATGGGGATCGTCGAGCAGAGAATCACCAGCCCCCCTGCTCTGACCCTTCCATTCGAGGTTGAGAGGTCTCGGCACATATCCTATGCCACCGGATTTAACTATTTCATTCCTCTGGACAGGCTTATAGATGGGCACACGGGCGATGCGGTCTTCACATTTGAATGGTTCCAGTCAAGATATTTAGACAGTGGTTTGCATCCCCCATCCTTTACCGATATTATTACCTGCAAATTTGAAGACAGTTATTTTGATGGTCATATAACAACGGCAATCAAAGGTATCTTCGAGACGCGGCATGGAGGAAAGATATTCTGGCCGGAGATAGGGTATGATTTTCAGAATGGTCTCTCCCTTAAATTATCATATGCCGGCATATGGGGAGAGAAAGGATCAGCATTCGAGAATACCTCAATCTTTCACTACTTCAAAGACAACGACATAGTGATGGGTACTGTTCGCTATGAATATTAAAGGGGATGGCCGACCGGTACAGTGAACAGGTCAACCCGCGATGTCTGTTCCTCTTCACTGGACGGAAGACGGTTTGCCCTGTGGGGTCCACTTTATGGGGAGATTCGGAGACGAAGCGACACTGTTTCGGATGGCGGCTCAACTGGAGCAGGCAAGACCCTGGTTTGACAAAAGACCTTCCATTATTAAACAGGGGACAACCCGGTAATCCGGCGTGGGAGCAACGAACAAAGCTAGACACTTCCGTTTATAATAAAAGCGCAATTGCTTGAAATGATGGGAAAAACAAACAATGTATCTGTTTATGCTCAGCATATTAGGAATTTACGGCGCCGGCCATGTCTATGTCTTCGTCAGGGTACGCTCGGCCTTCCCCTTGGGAAGCACAGCGGGAATAATCCTTGCCGTCTTCATGGCGGTCATGACCATCGCCCCCGTAATAGTGCGAATCCTGGAAAATCATGGATACGAATTGCAGGCCCGGCTGGCCTCCAATATCGGCTACACCTGGATGGGCATTCTGTTTCTCTTCTTTTCCTTTTCGCTCCTTATTGATCTCTACCGTCTCGCCATATTCGCGTCGGGACTGCTCCTTCACAGGGACATGGTCCTGTTCATGCCGTCGGCGCGGTTCGTCTTTCTTCTCCCCTTTGTCATTGCCCTTCTTATCGCATTCTATGGATATTTTGAGGCCTTGGATATACGTACGGAACGCTTTACCGTGAAAACGGCTAAGTTACCCCCAACGATTGAACGTCTCAGGATTGTTCAAATCTCCGACGTGCATCTCGGCCTCATGGTCCGGGAAGCACGGTTGGGACGAATTATCCGGGTTATCAAGGATGCAAATCCCGATATCGTCGTATCAACGGGAGATCTTGTGGACGGGCAGATCAACAGCATGATGGGGCTTGCGGCGATGCTCGGTGAAATATCGCCACCACACGGGAAATACGCAGTCACGGGAAATCATGAATTTTATGCAGGCCTCCCGCAGGCACTGCAATTTACCAGTCAGGCGGGCTTTACCGTTCTCCGGGGCGAGGCGGTGGACGTTGCCGGTGTTCTTATAATCGCCGGGATCGACGATCCAACGGGAAAGCGCTTTGGCACCAATCAAGGGATATCTGAGCGGGAGCTCTTGGCGAAGCTTCCGAGGGACAGGTTCACCATCCTCCTTAAGCATCTTCCCCTCGTAAGGGACGACGGCGGCAGCCACTATGACCTTCAGCTCTCGGGACATACTCACCGAGGGCAGATATTCCCTTTCAGTCTTGTTACAGGGATCTTCTTTCAGTACAACGCCGGATGGTACACCCTTCCCGGGGGCGCCTTCCTGCATGTAAGCCGCGGCACGGGGACCTGGGGACCGCCGATCCGGTTTCTCTCGCCACCGGAGGTGACCATCATTGACCTCGTGCGCGAGGGTCAGTCCTCATAAACGCCATTCTGAGCACGACTTTGATGTAAAGGGGATGTAAAGGGGGATGTAAAGGATTAAAGGGGTCAAGTCTACGTTTGACTCTTGTAGCTGATTGCCAATTGTACTCTACAGTGAACAAGCCAATTCGAGTTTTGTTTGTTTCAGGAAGTTACAAATGCCACCTGACCCCGAAAAACTCATGCTCAACAACCTGCACATTTCAACCTGTTATCATTGAGATGGCCCGATCAGTTTAGGTGACGGCTTGTATTTGAATGTATGTTGATGCAACGGCAAAAAGTCATAGAGCTCCCTCTCACTTGATGGGAGAGGGGTGGGATGAGGGTGAATACAACATTATTTCAGTTACTTTTATCCCCCTCCCCTTTATCCCCGCCCGCGAGGGGAGGATAAATTCCACTTTTGGCCAGACCATCAACGTTAAGTTATATGAAAGTCGGAGATTCACCGCAACGTAATGCGGCGAATCTCAATATGTTTTCCATCTCTTGTAGAGACTTCCCTTTAGTGCCGGCCGCGATTGCCTCTTTTGATGCCGCGTGGGCGGGTGAAGTTGCCCTGGGTTCGTCCGCCGCCGCTATTGCGGCCGAAATTCTTTGGTGCGGTCTGGTTGGACAGGCTGGCCGCGTCGCAGTGATAAGCGTGCTCCATATCGGCGGGCACCGGCTTGCCCAAGAGGTGCTCTATTTCCCGCAGGTACGCCCGGTCCTCGGCGCAACAGAAGGAAATGGCGTCACCATTCGCCCCAGCACGAGCGGTGCGCCCGATACGATGTATGTAAGTTTCGGCCTCTACAGGAAGATCGTAGTTGATCACGTGGGTGATATCGTCCACATCCAATCCTCGCGCAGCCACATCGGTGGCGACGAGTATACGAAAGCGGCCCTTCTTGAAGCCCTCCAGTGCCTTGGTACGCGCGGCCTGGCTCTTGTTGCCGTGTATGGCCATGCCTTCAATGGATGCGGTGCACAACTTTTTCACTACCTGGTTTGCGGCGTGCTTCATTTGTGTGAAAATAAGTGCCTTCGTGATGTGTGGGTCCTTCAAGAGAGAGACCAGCAGGGCAGCCTTGTTTTTTTTCTCCACAAAGAGCACCTTCTGCGCGATGCACTCCACCGTGGGTTGGTCGGGCGTGATGGTTATTCGTACGGGGTTTCGGACCATCGTATTGGCCAGCTCTACCATTTTCGGGGCCATGGTGGCCGAGAAGAACAGTGTCTGGCGCTCGGCCGGAATATGGGTCAACACCCGCTTGATATCGGGAATGAAGCCCATGCCGAGCATGCGGTCCACCTCGTCGAGAATGAAGACCTCTACCGCGTTCAGATGAATGAATCCCTGCTGCACCAGATCAAGCAGCCGTCCCGGGGTGGCAACGAGGATATCGACGCCGCGGCTCAGAGACTTAACCTGATGGACCTGGCTGACCCCGCCGAAAACCACTGTATGGGTGAGTCGTAGCCTTCGTCCATAGGTCTGAATGCTCTCCCCGATCTGTGCCGCCAGTTCGCGTGTGGGGGCAAGAATAAGGGCACGCGGAGTTCCTTTCTTCGGTTGGCGCGAGTTGACGGTAAGCCGTTGCAGGAGAGGCAGTGCAAAAGCTGCAGTCTTGCCCGTGCCTGTCTGGGCGCAACCCAACAGGTCTCGTCCTTTCAGCAGGTACGGGATGCACTGCTCCTGGATTGGTGTGGGAGTGACGTATCCCTCTGCGGCTACTGCCCGTTGAATCTCGGGAAGCAGAGCGCCAAAGGCGCCGTGCGGCAGTTGGGGTTGTAGTTTAAGTGTAGATTGACTGGTGCGCGTGTGCGGCGCATAAGCGTGTGCAAGTTCTCTCATGTTTTTCCTGGTCCGGGGTTATACAACTCTCTACCCGCCGGACACGTGGAAAAGAAAGGACCGCAATGATCGCGGCAATTTCGGCGTCCCTGTCTCGAAGGCCGGGATGCTCGATTTTAATTGGTTGGAAATAACTTCTTGGGCGGGGCGGACAAATGGCCGTTGAAACCGTCGTGAGAAATAATTTACGTAACAGGGCTTATACAGTAATTGGAGGGGGAATGCAAGTACAAGTCATAGACGGCCGTATTGTTTACGTAATTCAATGGCTATATAGACTGTATTTTTCCGGTGAATAGACAGACTGCTTCCATATATGACGCAACGAGAGCGCAGTTAAGATCAGATTTCATCCCGTAGTAAATGAGTGAGTCTGAAAAATCAATCTGCACCGTTGTCTTTGAACTGGATGAGTGTGGTTCATGGAAATATGACATGAGCCAGACATTGTCTCCACCTACAAGTCCTCAAACTCGCTTTCGGATAAAATCGACTATTACCGCTTGAAGAACTAAACCGCTTCGCGGTGGTAGATACAGAGGACTTGTGAGGAAATCCTAGAATAAAGAATTATTGACAATCCCGTTCTATCTGTTATTCAGTAGCTCATGTTGTTGAGTTTTGCAACTTGTAGGGGAGAGACCCCTATTGAAACCCCATAGGAAAATCTGTTGTTTACGTAGCGGCTCCGTTCTTCATGCGTCAATCCAAAATTGAATCAATACCGTGAATATATTTATTGTCTTTACCCCAACTCTGGATTGACGCTTATTCGAAATCCAGCGTGTTCGTTGATGTAGACGATTTGTGGATAACAGGAAGAAGCACACATTTCCCCGATCTCATTCGGTGTCTCCATAAAATATTAAGGTTTTCTTTTTGGCTGTTTATCAAGCTTGTTTTGTTTATTTTGTTTCACTTTTTCGACGTTCTGTTTCTGCCCTTTTTCCTTATTTTTCTTGCCGCCCTTGTCTCCCATTACATCTCTCCTTTTCTCGTTGTCCGAAACAACTCCTTGCAACGTGGTTTCTGTTGCAACCACAGCGGGCACTTCATTATTAATCGTAATGTTGCATATTTTTCAAATTCAGTCAATTATCGCTTCCAGGAAGAAGCTTTCGTTCTCACAATATATTCTTTGTTGAGACTTGTTTGCAGTACAGTCATTTTTCAATATATCATAGATACCGTTGAATTGAACGGCGAGCGCATTCCCCGCTTGCTTGGCTTGATACATGGCGATATCAGCATTTCGAAGATCTTTATCGCAAGGCTTCTTTGTTAAAGGTCGAATTTCTTAAATCCCTGTTATATTCCAGCTTTTCAATCCTGAGTTCTGTCTTTCCCTTCTTATTTGCCGGCGTCATGATGGAGCTGAAGGGCGTCAGGATACCCTTGACTGTTCTTATATCGTGATTTTCGAGATATTTATGGAATTTGCCTTTTCTGTAGAAGTCGATTTTTACAATAAAACAGTCCGATTTGCGCGCATATAGTATCAGCCTGCTGTACACTTTTGTGCCGTTTTGTCTTATCGCCTCCACTCTATAGCAATCAGAACCGGCGGCCTCTCCGTCGTCCAGGAGTCGGTATGTGTAATCATCGATATTCCGGGAGCTGATGTCATCATAATAGAAGTGTGAATTAACGAAGGGTTTTCCCTTGTCGGACGCGGCTATTCTTTTTATTTTTCCCGAAGATAATCTTAACCACTGATCATCATCTCTTCCCCTGTGTGTGTGAGTCAGAAGTTTTATCTTTGTCGGTTTTGTGAAGGATATAAGCATCTTGTCTTCATCATCTTTAAATTTCTTTGTCCTGCTCTCGAACTCCTTCTCCATAACCCTTCCGCCTTTATGTATCTGCATCAATACACTGCTCACAGCGGTTTTTGACTCGGGAAGGGCCTCGTTTTTCTCCATAACCTCTCTTCCGGTTAGCGCGAACAGGGGCTGAGCTAAAAAAAATACAAGAAAGATTGTCAGAAAAAATCTTGATTTCATCTGCGACTCCTTTTCGTAATCATGTCAGTCATCCTCTTTCATCCCAAGAAATTTGTCAATATCCAAATGTCTGCTTACCCATGAATCGGACGGCGGTCTGTCAAGATTGATTCCGGTGGCCTTGATAACGGAGGGGAGTATAAGGAGTGCCCCTATTGTTGTGTTTATCATTGTGGTGGCGGTTAGTATGCCGAATAAGATTATCGGCAGAAAATTGGAGGTTATGAGAACCGAGAATCCAAGGATCAGCGCGAGCGACGTAAATAGTATCGCTTTTCCGGAGACGGCAAGGGTACGCCTTATTGTTTCATCAATATCCAATCCCCGTGCCCTGTTTTGTCTGAATGCGTTGAGAAAGTGTATGGTATCATCCACGCCGATTCCTATGGTGATCGCGGCGATGACAGAGGTGGCCATATCCAGGTTGATTTGCAGCCATCCCATAACACCGAAGTTGACAATAACGGCGATACTCATTGGTATCAGAGCCAGGGGTCCCGCCTTGATCTGCTGAAACAGCAGCGCGACGATGATTCCCACTATCAGGAGTGAGAGAGAAAGGCTCTGCATCTGTCCCCTGATTATATAATAGACCGATTTGACGTTCATCATCGGGAATCCGCTGATGGTGTAAGAGGCGCCTTCCGGCAAATTTTTATCGAGGAAATTCGATATCTTGCCGGCAATTCTTTTTATCTCCGTCGTACCCACGGTATAGTCTTCTTTCTTGCACAGCCTGGCGAGCAGGTTGCATGTTCTGAAATCAATATCGATGAAGGGTTCGAACTCGTCGAATCTGCCGTCTGAGTTGTCGTCATCTCCGGAATATATTTCCAGATAATCAATGATATCAACGCGGTTTTCAGGAATTTTATAGAAGGATATATCATCATTATTCATGGCCATGTGCATGGTCTTGATGAAGTCTGAGAAGGACTCCGTCCGGCCGATATTGAGGTCGGGGTTTTTGTCGGATACCAGCCATTTTCTAAGATTTTCAATCGTGACAAGAAATTCGGGATCCTTTATGCCATCGGTTTTCCCTGAATCAATAAGGATATCGTAACACCATCCCCCTCCGAATTTGTCGCCGATGGCACGTGCATTCACCCTTATCTGGTCGGTTTCCTTGAAATAGTTCAGGAACGCGGTTTCTATATTGATCCTGAAAATTCCCGCCGCTGATACGGCGATGAGAATGCCGACAACGATAAGCACTTTTCTGTAGTGAACGATGGAGCCTTTGGCCATAAGTGTGATGATTCCATCGACCACTGTTTTTCTGCTTTTGTCCTTCTGGAACAGTACGGAAGGCCTCGTTCCCGGCAGGAGTACAAGACACGCGGGAATCAGGGAAGAGGAAATAAACACGGCGAACATTACGCCGACGGCGGAAGCTATGCCCCACTCACGCACAGCCGAAACCTGACTAGTTGCCAGCGTCATAAAAGCCATAAAGGTTGTCAGCCCGGCCAGAAGCACTGTCAGCGATATGTGGGACATGGATTTATATAACCCCGCTTTCTTATCCATCTTCATAATTTTATTGAAATCGGAGTAATACTGATTGAGCAGATGAATAGCGTAAGAGCTTCCCACCGCGATTATCAACGGTGGAATGGATACACCGACAGGGGTTATCCTGTATCCTATATATCCCATAAGTCCCAGAATCCACAGTTCCGCCAGTCCTAGCGTAACGAAGGGCAGCAGCACGCCCCGAATTGATCGGAAATTGAAATAGAACACGATAACAACAATCAGCAGAACAAGAGGGACATTTCTGAACATATCCGCGTGCATGTACTCGTTCATCTGCATATTTACGACCGGGACGCCCGAGGATATTATATCAAGGTCGTCACGATGGCTGTCGATGACTTCCGTCATTTCGCGGACAACCGGGTCCTGATCGTCGAGATTGATAAACTTAACGACAACGCAAAAATCGGTTATCTCCCCTGTTTTTTCGTCCCTGCTGTACAGCCCCTTTTCGAAGGTGGGATTCCGCTCCAGCCTCTTTTTGAATGTGTCGATTTCCTCT
>Ga0222684_1000251_pt1 | contig 13822 bp, 11 predicted proteins | sample AntAcemetage1075_FD_181150 | JGI IMG/M metagenome (GOLD analysis project Ga0222684, IMG submission 181150) | Saline water microbial communities from Ace Lake, Antarctica - #1075 | ecosystem: Environmental > Aquatic > Non-marine Saline and Alkaline > Saline | place: Antarctica: Ace Lake...
TGTTTGATGCCGGAGTTCCTATCGAAAAGCCGGTAGCAGGAGTTGCTTTGGGATTAGTGAAAGAGGGTGATAATGTAGAGATATTAACTGATATTTTAGGTTTAGAAGACCATTATGGTGATATGGACTTTAAAGCTACCGGAACCGAACAGGGCATTACTGCTATTCAGATGGACCTAAAAATTGCGGGTGTCTCAATAAATACAATGCAAGATGTTTTACAGAGATCAAAAGAGGCAAGATTATTTATTCTTGATAAAATGAACAAAACAATGGCTGAACCTAAAAAAGAATTATCTGATTATGCGCCAAAAATATTAGTTATAAATGTTGACACTAGTAAAATTGGATTGGTAATAGGACCTAGTGGAAAAAATATTAAAAAAATCATAGAAGTAACAGGTGCCTCTGTTGACATTAAAGATGATGGAGAAATATTTATAGCTGCAACCGACGGAAAAACTCTAAAGCAGGCAAAAAAGATGATTGAAGATTTAGTAAGAGAAGCTAAGGTTGGAGAAACATATGAAGGAAGGGTAACCAGGACAACCAATTTTGGGGCTTTTGTTGAAATTTTCCCCGGCAAAGAAGGCCTGGTACATATTTCTAAATTATCACATGAACGAATAAGGAGAGTTGAAGATGTAGTTAGAGTCGATGATGATATATTGGTTAAATGTATTGGAATTGATAATCAAGGTAGAGTTGACTTAAGAAGAATAGATGATGAAGAAAATAATATTGTGAACCATGACCTTGAAAAGAAAAATGAAAAATATGACTAATATTTATTGAAACAAAATAAAACATATAAAACAAAAGTTGAGTCGGTGTAGTGGAGAATAATAAAATAGAAATAAAAATAGAAAAAGTAGAAGGATGTAAAGATTTATCTTTGCCTATTTCCGCAAGTAAATTCTCCTCTGGAGTTGATTTAGTATCTGCAGAAGATGCAGATACCGTAATAGAACCGGGTAAGATAAAATTAATTTCAACCGGGATTAAAATTATGATTCCTGAAGGTTATGAAGGCCAGATAAGACCTAGAAGCGGTTTAGCTCTTAAGCATGGTATTACAGTTTTGAATACTCCTGGTACTATTGATTCCGACTATAGAGGTATAGTAAGGGTAATATTAATAAATTTAGGCGAAGAAGATTTTAACATACAAAGGGGAGATAGAATAGCTCAATTAGTAATACAAAAAATATTTTTTCCTAATTTTAAAATTGTAGAGACCCTGAATAAAACCAAAAGGGGAGAAGGTGGCTTCGGACATAGCGGCATAGGAACTAGCGTATAGCGTACAGCGTGGAGCGTATAGTTAGGAAAGAGGAAGATAGAGGTCTAATTCGTATCTCGTATCTCGCTAAGAAGAAAATAAAAGATAGGAATTAGGATAGATTGTTATCACGTATCACGTATTGCGTAGGGGTTCGATTTATCGAACCCGCATTCGCTTTCCCTTTTTAGTGTATTGATTTATGCTATAAAGATGTACACTACACGCTATAATATATAGCAATACTGAGTTCCTATACGCTAAGCGCTGTACGCTCTACGCTATTTTTCTTCACTAACGACTAACTTAGGCGGAGGTATTTAATGGCCACTGAACTAATCTTTGGCATGATGGGGGGTCTGGGATTATTTTTATACGGAATGCAGCTGCTTAGTGATGGCTTACAAAAAGCTACTGGTGATAAAATACAGAGAATTCTGGAATTCTTAACCAACAAACCAGTAATGGGTGTTGCAACCGGGGCTCTAATAACTTCCATTATTCAAAGTAGTAGTGCTACAAGTGTTATCACTATTGGATTGGTAAACGCAGGATTATTAAATTTGAAACAAGCTGTAAGCGTAATAGCTGGAGCAAACATAGGTACCACCGTAACCGCTCAGATTGTATCTTTCCGTTTAGAGCAATATGCTCTTCCGGCAATTGGCATAGGTTTTATCATTAATTTTTTAGCTAAAAGGAAAAGTTATAAATATTTTGGGCAAATTTTACTCGGTTTTGGTATATTATTTTTGGGTTTATACACCATGTCTCAAGCTGTGAGGCCGCTAAGAAATTATACTCCATTCTTAGATTTATTAATGAATATTTCTCACAATCCTTTATTGGGCATTGCGGTTGCTGCAATCTTTACCGCCATAATTCAAAGCAGTAGTGCTACTACTGCAATAGTAATTGCCATGTCTATTCAGGGTATAATCGGTATAGAAGCAGCAATACCTCTTATTTTAGGAAGCAACATAGGAACTTGTTTTACCACATTAATTGCCAGCATAGGTAGTTCTATTACCGGGAAAAGAGTTGCTCTTTCTCATCTATTTTTCAACGTCGGAGGAGTTGTTTTATTCCTATTCTTTATAAATAAATTCTCATATTTGGTATCATTAACTTCATCAAGTATTCCAAGACAAATTGCTAATGCTCATACTTTATTTAATATAATTAATGCAGTAATATTACTTCCTTTTCTTTCTTTGTTTGTTAAGCTTGTAGTTAAGCTTTTACCGGGTGAAGAAATTATTATTAAGAAAGGCCCCATTTACTTAAATAAAGATATGTTAAATACGCCATCTTTAGCTTTAAGTCAGTCAACTAAGGAATTAGTTAGAATGGGCGAAATGGTTGAGAGTATGTTAAACGATGTGATAATGTCCTTTATTCAAAATGACCTAAATATCTTGAAAAATGTATATCTAAAGGAAGGGGTAGTAAATACTTTAGAAAAAGAAATTACTAAATATTTAGTATTAATATCCCAGAAATCTCTTAGCCCTAAACAATCAAAGAGACTAACTGATTTAATGAATATAGTTAACGATATAGAAAGAGTAGGAGATCATGCTGAAAATTTAGCAGAACTTTCCGAAGAAAAAATAAATGAAAAGCTGCCTTTTACTGAAAAAGCCTTAAATGAAATTAAATCTATGTTTTCTAAAGTCCAATTTTCCTTAGATAAAACGATTTTAGCATTAAAAAATAGAGATATAGAGTTAGCTCGAGAAGTAGCTTTAAAAGAAGACGAAATTGATAATATAGAAAAAGAACTTCGCAGTAATCATATAAATAGACTAAACAAAGGCATCTGTTATCCGGAATCCGGGGTTATCTTTTTAGATATAATAAGCAATTTAGAAAGAGTTGGAGACCATGCTAATAATATTAGCTTGATGGTAATCGATGACCTTTCCAAAAGTTAGGGGAATATATGTCATTAATATTATTAGGGCTAATACAAGGGCTGACTGAATTTTTTCCGGTAAGCAGTTCCGGTCATTTAGTGATAGCAAAATATTTCTTAAAATTAAATTTACCAGGCGCGGCATTTGAAGCATTTTTACATTTTGGAACAATTGTAGCTGTAATAGTACTCTTTAGAAAAGATATTAAAGAATTATTGATTTCTTTTTTTGACAGTATTTATAAGCTATTTCAGGGGGAAAGTATATTAAATATTTTTAAAAATAATCCATCATCAAAACTTGCCTGGTTTTTAGTGATTAGCACTATACCGGCAGCAATTATTGGATATACTTTTAGTTCTTATTTCGAAATACTTTTTAGCAAACCTACGATAGCTGCCTTTATGTTAATTATTACGGGAGCTTTTCTTTGGGTTGGAAATAAAAAATATTCAAAAGGTAATAAAAATATTTCGGAAATTACTTACAAAGATGCTATTATTATAGGGATAGCTCAGGCCCTTGCTATTTTTCCGGGGATATCGAGGTCGGGGTTAACTGTTGTCGCCGGATTATCAAGAAATTTAGATCGAGAATTTGCGGCAAAATATTCCTTTATACTATCTGTACCGATTATTTTAGGTGCTTCCATTTTTAAAATTAGAGAGATATCTTATTTAAATATAAATTTAAATATTATGATATTATCCGGGTTAGTAGCGGCTGTATCAAGCTATGGAGCTATGAAAATATTTATAGGATTATTAAAAAATCGGAAAATATACTTTTTTTCATATTATCTTTGGATTATATCTGGTTTAACAATCTGGATGTCTTTGAAAGGATTTTGATAAATTGAAAATAAAGAAAAAAAATACTAAAAATGAAGCTATAAGTATAATAATTATTGCCTTTTCTTTCTTATATATTTTAGCTTTTATCTTTACGGATAAAATGGGAATCGTAGGAAAAATTATTTTTCAAACAGCTACCCGAAGTATCGGTATTGGTTCTTACGTCTTTCCTTTCCTGTTATTATTTTGGGGCATCCTACTTCTTCTAAATTATAAGTTACCCAATCCCTATCATAAACTCTTCGGTATTAGTTTTTTATTTATTATATTTCTTGTATTTATCCATCTTAGATTACTTCCACTCGATAATCCTTATTCATTGTCAATAAAAGGGGCAGGTGGGGGTTTATTAGGTTACTATTTTGCCAATTCCCTATTTCTTTATTTTGGAACAAAAGGCGCTTATCTTGTTCTGATATCTCTCAGCTTATTATCTGCCTTATTCATAACAGAAGTTTCTTATTTTTATATATTTAGCAACCTGGGAAATAAAATAAAGATAATATACAAAAAGATTTACAACATTTCAAAAAATATAGTAACAAAAATATCTAAAAGCTCAAAGCGTAAAGAGGAACCTGTTTATCAAGAATACGGGAGAGATGAAGTACCTAAAAAAATATTTAAAATAAAAAAAACAAGGAAAAAAGAAAAAATATTAGAGGAAGGTAAAATATTAGATACAGATTACCAGATATCTAAACAGGTACCTGAAACAGATAGCTATCAAGTTCCACCCCTCTCACTACTATCTGACTCATACGCCGAAGACAAAACAGATACTAAATTAGATATTGACGAAAATGTAAAAATACTCGAAAGCACCTTCACTAATTTTGGAATTAATGCTAAAGTTGTTGGGGTTATCCATGGACCAACTGTTACCCGATATGAAATTCATCCTGCACCGGGGGTTAAAATATCTAAGATAACTAATTTAAGTAATGATATTGCTTTGTCCTTTGCCGTAGCTTCAGTCAGAATAGAAGCACCAATACCCGGCAAAAATGCTGTAGGAATTGAAGTACCTAACCGTAAAAGAATAAATGTGTATTTAAAGGAAATATTGCAAAGTAGCGAATTTAAAAATGTAAAATATAAATTACCTATAGCTCTGGGAATAGATATTGGAGGCAAACCCATAATCTCAGACTTAACCGAACTTCCTCATTTGTTAATTGCCGGAGCCACTGGGTCAGGAAAAAGTGTATGTATCAATAATATAATATTGAGTATTCTTTATAAGTTAAGTCCGGAAAAAGTAAAATTTCTTATGATTGACCCAAAAAGAGTAGAACTAAATGTTTACAATGGCATTCCACATTTATTAATACCTATTGTGACCGATGCAAGTCAGGCCATTAAAGTATTAAACTGGTCGATATCTGAAATGGAAAAAAGATTTAAAATATTTGCAGAAGTAGGAGTCAGAAATTTATTTGGATATAATGAATATGTTAGAAATATGAATAATGATACAGAACCCTTACCCTATATTATAATAGTAATTGATGAATTAGCTGATTTAATGCTATCTTCTCCGGTAAAAGCCGAGGAATCATTATGTAGATTAGCCCAGATGACCAGGGCAACCGGCATTCATTTAATAATAGCTACTCAACGTCCTTCTGTAGATATTATTACCGGTTCGATAAAGGTTAATTTCCCTTCCAGAATTGCCTTTGCGGTTTCTACTCAGGTTGATTCGCGGACTATATTAGATCTTAATGGTGCCGAAAAATTGTTGGGAAATGGTGATATGTTATTTTCCCCGGTTGGTGCCTCTAAGCCAATTAGGGCTCAGGGAGCTTTTGTAGTAGAAAAAGAAATTAGAAATGTGGTATCATATTTAACGAAACATTCCCCCTCTACTGAATATAAGCAAGAAGTGTTAGAATATAAAAAAAGTAAAGGTCTACAGCGAGAAGCAGAAGAAAAGGAAGAAGATGAATTATTTAATAATGCTGTTTCTATTATTATTAATAGTAAACAAGCTTCAATATCAATATTACAGAGAAAGCTTCGAATTGGTTACACTCGGGCAGCTCGATTGATAGATGTAATGGAAGAAAAGGGAATTGTGGGACCCTATGATGGTCGAAATCCAAGGAAAATATTAATTTCCAATGAAGAATACTTAGATAAATACGACAAGTAAACTAGTCGTTAGTCGTTAGTATTTAGTCGTTAGCCAGAAAAAATAAGAAAGCAAAAATTAAGAAGAAATTGATCAATTAACCTTTCCCGATTGGCAGATGTCATTCCCGCGGAAGCGGGAATCCAGTACATTTATCCTCACGATTATGAATCGGTGAATTGGTCAATCGGCGAATTGAATTATTATTAAATTATTATGATATTTTTTCATTTTCAAGCAGGAATAAGATAATCAATGTCGTATTATTATATTAAGGAACTTAAAATAACTAACAATTTTAACACTCATAGGAGAAATATATTCTTAAGGGGGTGATAGATGGTCTAAATACCAGAATCACATAGAATTTGAGTTATTTAAAAATATTTTAAAAAAGAGGAGAATTATAACGATGAAAAAATATTATTTATGGATTATTATAATTATAATAATTGTAATAATAGCTTCCTTTCTATTGCTAAGAGAAAAAAAAGAAGTTGTCGAAGTTGTCGAAGTAGTAGAAGAGGTAGAAAAGGTAGAGAAATTTAAAGTTGGTTTAGTATTTGACGTGGGTGGAAAAGGAGATAAATCTTTCAATGATTCATCTTTCCGTGGTATGGAATGGGCAGCAAATGATTTTGGCATAGAGCACCTTGAGCTTGAGCCAGGCGTTGATGCTGATAGAGAGGTAAACCTAAGAAACCTGGCGAGCCAGGGTTATGATTTAATAATCGGAGTAGGATTTTTATTTGATGATGCTATCAAAACTGTTGCAGCTGAATTTCCTGAGACGAAATTTGCTTCTGTTGATGGATATATCCCAGATATGCCTAATGTAGTATCGCTAAACTTTCCTGAACAAGATGGTTCTTTCCTGGTGGGCATGATTGCCGCCATGAAAGCAAAGGAAGATGGAAAAGATACTGTCGGATTTGTAGGTGGTATGGATATAGCATTGATTAATAGGTTTGAAGCAGGTTATATAGCGGGAATTCATTATGTCTATCCGGAATGTAAAGTACTTTCAGCTTATGCCGGTGATACCCCCATCGCTTTCGCTGACCCGGTAAAAGGAAAAGAATTAGCTTTATCACAATACGATAACGGAGCATGGGTTATTTTTCACGCTTCAGGTTTAACCGGAGCCGGAGTATTTGAAGCAGCTAAAGAAAGAAAAAGATATGTAATTGGGGTGGACTCTAATCAGAACTATATGGGATATATCGAAGAAACCGAAGAAAGTTTTGGTTTAACCAGTATGTTAAAACAAGTTGACGTTGCAGTTTACCTTGCCATAAAAGATGTGGTTGAAGGATCTTTCAAAGGCGGTATCGAAGTATTTGGTTTAGATAGAACTGTTACTATTGGAGATACAACCTATTCTGGAGTTGGTTATGCTATGGATAAATACAATGAAGATCTTGTATCTGCAGAGATGATAGCTAAGGTTGAAGAAGCAAAGCCTAAAATTGTAAGCGGAGAAATTGTTGTACCTGCTGAAGTAGCTAAATAACATATTTCGTACAATTTTATTGGAGGTATTCTTACAATATTGAATACCTCCAATATTGTAAGAATTAAGTGTAAATTATCGAAGGAGGATTTATCAATTGCCTGAGATTGCCTTAGAGATGAAAAACATAATCAAACGATTCCCTCTTGTTGTAGCTAACGATAAAGTTAATTTTAAAGTTTATAAGGGAGAAATACATGCTTTAGTGGGCGAAAATGGAGCCGGCAAAAGTACTTTAATGAGTATTTTGTATGGACTGTACCAGGCTGATTCCGGTCAAATTTTTGTAAATGAAAAAAAAGTTAAGATCGCCAATCCGAATGTTGCTATCAACTTAAAGATTGGTATGGTTCACCAACATTTTATGTTGGTACCACCTTTAACCATTACTGAAAATATTATTTTAGGAATGGAGCCTATAAAAAGCAAATTATTTGTAGATATAGAAAAGGCAAGTAATAGAGTTAAAGAAATAGCCGAAACCTTAAATTTTAAAATTGAACCCAATACAAAGATTGAAAATATTTCCGTAGGTATCCAGCAAAGAGTTGAAATTATAAAAGTCCTCTATCGGGGAGCAGAAATTTTAGTTATGGATGAACCCACTGCAGTATTAACTCCCCAGGAAGTGGAAGAGCTATTTGAAATACTTAGAGAGCTAAAAAAAGAGGGCAAAACCATTATTTTTATAACCCATAAGTTAAATGAAGTAAAAGCTCTCTCTGATCGGATAACGGTAATGAGAGGAGGCAAAGTAGTTGGTGTTAAAAATACTGAAGATACCAACCAGGAGGAAATAGCAAATATGATGGTTGGACGTAAGGTTTTATTAGAAGTTGATAAGAAAGAGCATAAATTTGGGAAAACAGTATTAAAAGTAAATAAATTAAATGCTCTAAATAGCAAAAAATTACCTGCACTAAAAGAAATTTCTTTCGAAATTAGAGAAGGGGAAATATTAGGAATCGCCGGAGTTGAAGGTAATGGACAGACTGAATTGGTAGAAGTTATTACCGGACTTCGTCCAGCATCAGGCGGTAAAATACTATTATATGACAAGGATATTACCAATTATTCTCCCCGAAGTATTAGAGAAGATAAAATTGCTCATATCCCGGAAGATAGGAGGAAACGCGGAATTATTTTAGAATTTACAGTTGCGGAAAATTTAATTTTAGGTAATCATTATCGTTCACCTTTTAGTAAAGGTCTAAACTTAAACTTTACCGCAATTAATAAACATGCTAATAATTTAATCAAGAATTTCGATATACGTCCTTCTGATAAAGAGAATTTATTAAAATCTTTATCCGGAGGTAATCAGCAGAAGGTTATCGTCGCCCGTGAATTATACGGAGAACCAAAACTTTTAATCGCTGCTCAACCAACTCGGGGATTAGATGTTGGTTCTATTGAATTTGTACATAGACAAATATTAAAGGAAAGAGATAAAGGAAAGGCAATTTTATTAATTTCAGCAGATTTAGAAGAAATATTGTCTTTATCTGACCGTATTGCTGTTATATACGAAGGTAAAATAGTGAAAATATTAGATCCGAAAAAAACTGACGAAAAAGAGTTAGGTTTGTTAATGACCGGCTCCACTGCAAATAAAAAATTGCTAAAGGTCAAGTAGTTTATGGAGGAAGATAAATTTGAAAAGTATTAGAAAATTTGACTATTATGTTCTTTTGGAAAAGATTACTCCCTTAATTGCGGTAATTTTTGCTCTATTAGTAGGTGCAATTGTTATTAAATTAATTGGTGAAGACCCAATTTTTGTTTATAAAACATTATTTAGCAACGCTATTGGTAACAGAGATGGCTGGGGTAATGTTCTGTTCAGAGCAACTCCCTTAATATTTACTGGGTTAGCAGTTGCTTTTGCATTCCGCTGTGGCCTATTTAATATAGGTGGGGAAGGGCAAGTGTATATCGGAACTTTTCTTGCTACCTGGGTTGGATTTACCTTTACTAACTTACCTGCTTTTATACTTATTCCCTTATGCATTTTAACTGCCGCTGCCGGTGGTGCTTTATGGGCAGCTATTCCCGGAATTCTAAAAGCTAAAAAAGGAGTACACGAAGTTATTGTTACTATTATGATGAACTGGATAGCTGCTTCTCTAACCTTCTTTCTTGTTTTAAAATTTAAAGCACCGCCAACTGAAGCTATGGAAGCAGCCGGTGTAAAACAGATGATTCCTCACACCAGGGAAATTGCTGAAGCGGCTCGGCTTCCTCGGCTTTATACTATTTTAAAAACATTAAATATAGATTTTCCTTCTTATAATCAAGTGAATGTTTCCTTTTTTATTGCTATTGCTGCTGCCGTATTAGTTTACTATATTTTATGGAAAACGAATTTAGGCTACGAGATAAGAGCAGTAGGTTATAACCCTTTAGCTGCTGAATATGGTGGCATAAGCGTGGGTAAAAATATTATATTAGCTATGATGATAAGCGGTGCTCTTGCCGGATTAGTTGGGACCAATGAAGTAATGGGTTTTAAATATCGCTGGAGACAGGAACTTTTTACCAATTTAGGATTTAACGGAATTGCAGTTGCCCTTTTGGGTAAAAATCATCCCTTAGGAGTGGTTTTAGCTGCCATTTTATTTGGTATTTTGAATTATGGAGGTGCTATAGTTAATATATATACCGAAGGTAGAATACCTCGGGAGCTTATTATGGTACTTCAAGCAGTCATAGTAATATTTGTAGTAATTGCCGATGAAATAGCAAAAAGATTAATACGCAAAAGGAGGAAAGTACTATAATGTTTGGTGATATTTTTAATGCCCAGTTTGTTGCTTCATCTATCAGAATAGCTATACCCTTAGCTTTGGCTGGTTTGGGGGGAGTATTTTCAGAAAGGTCCGGAGTGATAAATATCGGATTAGAGGGTATGATGCTAACCGGTGCATTTACAGCAGTAGCTGTAACAAATATTTCCCAAAATCCATGGATAGGATTATTGGCAGCAGTTTTTATTGGTGTATTTTTAGGATTAATTCACGCTATTGTATGCGTAACTTTTAAAGCGAATCAAATAGTAAGTGGTGTAGCTATTAATCTATTCGCCAGCGGAATAACCGTATTCTTTTCCTGGCTTTTATTTGGTGAAACTCAAATTATGACTAAAAGCTCTTTACCAATTTGGGGATTGCCTCTTCCAAACATAGGAGAAGGTTCAACATTTATTAGAAATATGATAGTTATGTTTGCTCATTATTCTCCCCTGGTATACTTAACTATAATAATTTTTATATTGTCACACTTAATATTATATAAAACTCCTTTCGGGTTAAGATTAAGGTCAGTAGGCGAATATCCTCAGGCCGCTGATACTATGGGAGTTAATATTATTAAAATGCGATATATAGCAGTAATGACCTCCGGTGCTCTTGCCGGATTAGCCGGTGCTTTTTTATCTTTAGAACAAGCTCACTTCTTTGTAAAGGAAATAAGTGGAGGTAGAGGTTTTATTGCTTTGGCAGCTATGATTTTTGGTAAATGGACTCCCTTTGGTACTGCCGGAGCTGCACTTTTGTTTGGCTTTGGAGAAGCTCTTGCCATCAGATTACAGGGTGTCAGTGCTGTTCCAGTTCAATTTATCAATATGGTTCCCTACTTATTGGCAATTTTTGTTTTAGTGAGTGCAGTGGGTAGAGCCATTCCTCCGGCAGCTGATGGAATTCCTTACGAAAAAGAAATAGGGTAAAAAGTAAAAAAAAATTAAGAATAACTCGACCATAAAATATTTTAGGTATATAATATAGAAAATATTATAATTTCCAAAAAGGAGAAAATTTTATTCAAATGAAAGATATTGGGAATTTCTTAAGAGAGAGAAGGGAAGCAAAAGGATTATCTTTAATTGAAGCAGAAAAGGATTTAAAGATACGTAAAAAATATTTACAAGCACTTGAGGAAGGCAATGTAGATATAGCTCCCGGTAAAGCTTATTTCATCGGTTATTTGAGAAATTATTGCAAATATCTGGATATAGATGAAGAAAATGTTAATCAAATAATTCAAACTTATAATAATTTAGAAAGGCAAAAACAGAAGGTCGTTTTGGAAAAAACTAAAGAAGAAGATATCTATCTTAAAACGAAAGATAAATCCATGTTTGAGAAAAAAAGATTCCCCTTTTCTGTTAAGTATGTTTATCTAACCAGCTTTGTCATTATAATTTTTATTGGATTATTTTTATTAAATCGTTCTCTTAAAGAAGCCCAGAATTTTCCGGTTCCTTCACCCGAAATTGCAAACGAAACTAACATAAATATCGAGGAAAAACCGAACGATATAAGCACTTTGACTGAAGAAAATACTGAATCGGAAGCAGAAGCCATTATCGCAGAATCTTCGGTGCAGGAAAGTGTTTTAGCTGAAAAATTACCTATTTTAAAATTGATAGCTGATGATAAAACCTGGGTAAAAATTCTATCCGAAGATAAAGTAATATTTGAGGGAATATTGTTCGAAGGGGAAGAATTTTTTTGGGAAACCGACCAAAGCTTGGATATTATTACTGAATACCCGACTAAAATTGAAACATATTATGATGATGAACCAATTGAAATTAGCAAAGGGACTGTTGATAATTACCTTCTAAAATATAATTTTAATCCTGCACAAAATATTTAATTTTTTTTAGGTTTGCCCCGTTAAAGAATTAACTGTTAGTAGGGTAAAGAAACTTAACATAAAAATAGAACAGTTAGGAATACATAAAATTGTGGGAAGATTATTTTTACCAAAACCAGCCAAACTTATTATAAGTATGTTCACCTCAGATAAATGTATATTTAGTCTATATAAAGAGGAATTGATAAAAAGGTTTGGAGAAGTTGATATCGAGAGCGATATTCAGCTTTTTAATTTTACCGATTATTACGAAGAAGAATTTGGTAAAAATTTAATGCAAAAAATATTTTCTTTTTCCACTCTGATAAAGATAGGTGAGTTCGCAGAAATTAAAATAATAACCAATAGCATAGAAAAAAATTTTAAGAACGAAAATATTAAAAATAATACAACTTACCCTAAGCGAAAAATAAATCTTGACCCAGGGTATATTACTCTGGATAAATATATTCTGGCCAGTACTAAAAATGGGCCCTCCAGAATTTATCTTAAGCAAGGAATATATGCTGAAATTACTCTTAGATTTATAAATAAATCATTTGTTACTTGCGAGTACACCTATCCCAATTACAAGACCAATGAATATATAAATTATTTAAATTTAGTTAGGCATAAATACAAATTGCAATTAAGGGAGAAGCAAAATAAATAAATAGGGAGTTAGTTATAAAAATTTGGAAAAAGCAAGATCCTTTTTTGCCGTTAATTTAAATCCGGAGATAAAAGAATATTTAACTTCTCTTCAAGGCCACCTAAATGTTCCTGAAAGCAAAATAAAATGGGTTGAAAAAAATAATCTACACCTCACTATGAAATTTTTGGGGTACATATCATTAAAAGAAACGGAATTAATTAAATCAATATTAAAAGAAATTAGCAGTGGATATAGGTCATTCTTCATAAAGTTATCTTCTAATATTGGAATATTTCCAACTTACAGGATGCCCCGGATAATTTGGGTAGGAGTCAAAGAGGGTGCAGATCAATTAAGCGAACTATATAACTCTATAGAAACAGTGTTACGTAAAGAAGGTTTCCCGGGAGAAAATAAAGAATTTTCCAGCCACATAACCATCGGAAGGGTAAAACTCATTAAAGATAAGTCTAATTTTATTCAAATATTAAACAGAATTAAGGTAAGCAATTTATCTCAAGAAGTCAGAAGTATTGACTTTATGGAAAGTAAATTAACTCCAAATGGACCCATATATAATATAACAGCCAAATTCTCTTTATTAAAACAATAGAAAATTGATAATTTTAAAATACTTATAAAATAAGAAATTTAAAGGAGTAAACTAAAAAATGACTGACAAAACAGAAAAAAACATCCAGGAAAGAGAAAAAGCACTAAACACAGCCATGCAGACTATTGAGCAAAGATTCGGAAAAGGTTCTATAATGAAACTGGGGGACCGCCCAAAGTTTCCCGGAAGTAACACTATTTCTACCGGTTCAATA
>Ga0222684_1000253_pt1 | contig 13793 bp, 11 predicted proteins | sample AntAcemetage1075_FD_181150 | JGI IMG/M metagenome (GOLD analysis project Ga0222684, IMG submission 181150) | Saline water microbial communities from Ace Lake, Antarctica - #1075 | ecosystem: Environmental > Aquatic > Non-marine Saline and Alkaline > Saline | place: Antarctica: Ace Lake...
TTTTTTTGTTCGGGCGAAGAAAGTAATTTAAAACCAAATCCTATTAAAGCAATAATTAATAAAGCACTTGCTCCAAGAACGAATAACTTTATACGTTTTTTTTTCTTTTCTTTTAAAGAAGAAGTAAAATTATAATTAGAAGAATAATATTGTCTTTTTTTTGTCAAAATTCAAAATAATTCCTTTATTTTTATTTTATTTATATTTATCTTGTATAAAAACATCTTACAAATAATTTTTACTACTATCTATTCAAATTTTTCTATTCATGTGTTTTTAAAATTCTGAAATAAGTATCATATGTTTCTTTGGAAAAACAAACGAATATAACTTTTTTTATAGAGCGATTCTTTTTTAAAAATCTAATGGTTTCATTGATTGCAATCCCGGTAGCCCGTTCAATGGGAAACCGGTATACTCCTGTGCTAATAGCAGGAAAAGCTATGGATTGAAGTTTAAATTTCCTAGCTAAAGCAAGACTGTTTCGATAACATCGTGATAGCAATTCATCCTCACTGTTAAAACCGGTTTTCCAAACGGGTCCAACTGTATGAATGACCCACTTCGCGGACAGATTATAACCTTGGGTTATTTTTGCCTCACCGGTAGGGCATCCATTTAATTTTCGGCATTCTTCTAAAAGCTCCGGACCGGCAGCTCGATGAATGGCTCCATCTACCCCTCCTCCTCCGAGGAGAGAATTATTGGCAGCGTTTACAATAGCATCAACCTTCTGTAAGGTAATATCACCTTGGAGTACTTGAATTTTATCAAGCATTCTATTTTTCCTTTAAAATTTAAAAAAATTATATTAATAATTATTTTTTGTATTTTTTGCAAGCCTGGTAAAAATATCTATCAGTCATGGAAGCAATAAAATCGATTACTACCTGTTCAGGAGAATTAGTGTTTACGTAATCTTTACCTTTACTTGTTCCTCTATTAAAAATCCACTCTTTATAAATTAAAGAATTCACATCTACCTTCTTTATATCATTAAGGAATTTATTTAAAAGAAATTTAAATTCGGTTCTCAGTTTTTCCTTTTTTTTCTTTAATTTGTCATTTCGGTAAATTCTTTCAATATTAAAATTTTTTAATTCGAATACTCTTTCTGCAACGTCATCAGAATAGAATATTTCATCCCGGTCATATGAATTAATAATGATATTTGTCACCAAAGTATTAATAATATCTGTATTTTTTTCACCTAATCTTTTTTTAATTTCTTCCGGCAACATTTCTCTTTTTAAAATACCTATTCTTATGGCATCTTCAAAATCCTGCCCCAAATAAGAAATAGCATCTGACATTCTCACTACACAGCCTTCTAAAGTTACCGGAATGATTTGAGCATTTTCTCCTAAATATTTTTTCTTGCAGTAATTATTTAAATCAGTTTCACTTTTATTACGATTTGGTTTCAAATATTTCTCATTTATTTCGCCATCATGGGAAAGAATACCATCTCTTACTTGAAAAGTTAAATTCATTCCCCTGCAGGCATCGGCAAGTCTATCTACAATTCTAAGACTGTGAATATTATGAAAAAATAGGCTGAGTTTTCTTTCCCGGCAAATTTCTTTAAGAATTTCCTCTCCATCATGACCAAAAGGTGCATGGCCTAAATCATGTCCAAGGGCAATTGCTTCAATAAGATCGAGGTTTAATTTCAAGGCTTTTCCGATAGTTCGAGCAATTTGTGAAACCTGCAATGTATGAATACTGCGATTGGATAATTGTTCATCAAAACTGGCAGCAAAATAAATTACCTGCGTTTTCCCAATATATCTTCTAAAAGAACCGCTGTATAATATATGATCCCGGTCTCTTGCAAATGGTCCTCTAAGGGAGTGAGATATTTTTCGTTTTCTTCTTGCCTGAAAATTTTTTACAGCATATGGAGAGAAATTTTTATCTTCAAAATCAAGAATTATTTTTTGAAAATCCCCTTCATCCATAGATGTTCTCCTGAAATAAAATTCGATTAAAAAATAAAAGATAATTTCATCAATTTTATATAATCGATTTTAAGTATTTTATACAATTATCACTCATTCTGCAAGTTTATTTTTATATCCCACATCTCTTAAATCGCATTCCTAATCATATTTTATTAGTTAATTTGGGGGAATTGGTAAAGAGGGTTAGGTTGAAAGGAAATAGCAAAATAGACAGGCGAAACACCTGTCCTACAGGTGGGTAGTTTTCGATTTTTATCCCTTAACTGACCCGGCCAAAATACCTTTTACAAAATAGCGTTGTAATCCTAAAAAGAGAGCTAAAGGAAGAATCATGGAGACAAAGGCAGCAGCAGTAAGCAGTTCCCAGTCCTGGCCATAAGAACCAACCAAAGCGCTTATGCTTACAGTAAGAGATGCAACATCCGGTGTTCCTCCTAAATAGACCAGAGCTACCAAAAGATCATTCCAAACCCATAAAAACTGAAAGATAGTGACGGAAGCAATTGCGGGAACAGAAAGAGGCATTACTATTTTAATAAATATCTGAAAAGGAGTAGCTCCATCTATAGATGAAGAATCGAATAATTCACTGGGAAGGCCAGAAATAAAAGTATATAACAAATAAGTCACAAGAGGGAGGCCATAACCGGTATGAGCCAACCATATTCCCGGAAAAGTACCCACTATCCCCAAATTGCTAAAAATACGAAGAACAGGTATCATGGTCATTTGTAGAGGAATCACCAATAAACCAACTAAAAATATAAATATTAACTTTCGTCCCGGAAATTCCATCCAGGCAAAGGCATAAGCCGCAAAAGAAGCAATCAATATTGGGATTATAGTAGAAGGAATAGTAATAAAAAGAGTATTCATGAAAGCCCTTCCCAGACCAATCTTGGCAATAACTCTTTGATAATTTTCCAGGCTATAACAGGTAAAATTGAAAGGATGTTGAAAAACAGTCCACCAACCGGATGCAGCTACATCAGGAGGAGGTCGAAAGGAAGTTATTAATAGTCCAACGGTTGGAAGTACCCATATGAAAGCAGTAATAATTATTATCAGATGAAGTGAACTACTCGAAAACGATATGGTATTTTTTTTCATTATCTTATAGTCTCCTGTTCTCTGAAACGACGAATATTTACAAGTATCATAGGAATTATAAATAAAAGCAAAAGAACGGCAATAGAACTTGCTCTTCCATAGTTTCTAAAAATAAACATCTCTTTATACATTCGGTTGGCAATAACTTCGGTATCGAAATTTCCATTGGTCATTACATAGACAATATCGAATACTTTAAGAACATTAATAGTCATAGTGGTAGCTACTACTGCAAGGGTGGGTTTCATTAAAGGCAAAATAATTTTCCAGAATATTCTGAATTCGTTGGCGCCATCTACCCGAGCTGCTTCTAACAATTCTCGGGGTATGCCTTTATAACTCGCAGATAATATTACCATACAAAATCCAGTCCATATCCATACCCCTACCATAATTAAACAAAAATTATTAAGCCAGGGCCTAATAATTAGCCAGGGTAATGGTTCTAACTGAAAAAATGAACGAATCGCGTTAAGAATGCCAGTCTGAGCAGCCGAAATCGGTCTATAAGCGTAAACGAATTTCCAGATTACTCCCGCACCTACGAAGGAAATAGCCATAGGCATAAATATTAGCGACTTTACAATCGATTCATATTTAACTTTATCTAATAATATAGCTATAATCAGTCCTAAAAAAACAGTTAGAGGAACAAAAAACGCTATCCATAAAGCATTGTTCCGAAAGGAAATAAGCATAGTCTCATTGGTAAAACAATAAAAGTAATTTTTTAAACCAATAAATTTTTCTGAATTATAATCAAAAAAAGAAATATATATTGTTTTAATTGAGGGATAGACTAAAAAAAAGAATAAGAGAAATACTGCCGGGGATATATACAACCAGGGAGTAATTTTTTTTGTATGTATCACAAACTTCTTTCCTTTCTAAACATTATTATAACAAATATTTTACTGTAATCGTAGGCTGGATTTAAATTTAAACAAACCCAGCCTACGAAAATAAATAAAATTATAGGTTTAAACTATTTCCTATAAGCATCTAAAGCAGTAGTTTCAATAGTCATAAGCACTCTTTTCAAAGGTACACCACTTACGTAATTTAATATCTCAGTCCAGAAAGAACCACTTCCTACTGCACCTGGCATTAAATCAGAACCATCAAAACGGAAAGTTGAAGCATTAACTAATATTTCAGCAGCTTTACGGGTCAAATCATCAGGATAGACAGCAGGATTTACTCGTTTATTGGCAGAAAGTTTTCCTAACTCATGAACCCATATTTCCTGAGCTTCCGGGGAAACGACGTATTCCATAAAGGCCCTTGCGTCAGGAGTATCATTGAACATTGCAAACATATCTGCTGCTCCCAAAGCAGGAGTTCCGTATTGAGGATCAATTGGCGGGAAGGGGAAAAAATCAAAGTCTTCACCTGGTACCAAATCGGGGAAATGGTCAAGTATAAAGCTCTTAATAAAAGTTGCTTGTTTATGCATATAGGCATTTGGCGGAGTAGTAAACAAGGCATCTGGTGAATCTCCAAAATTAATAGTAAGCACTGCATTGGGGCCACCATAGACATACTTCTCATTTAAAGCAATCTGACCAAATAGTTCAAAAGCCCTTTGTACCCTATCATCAACCCAGGAAATTCCATGTGAAACCCATAAGTCATATACTTCAGGCTCTACGGTACGGAGCATAATATCTTCGATCCAATCTGTCCCGACCCAACCACTGGCACCACCACTTTCAACACCAATAGCCCATGGGGTTTTACCGTCTGCTACCATCTTATCGGAAAGAGCGATCATCTCTTCCCAGGTAGCAGGTGTAGTATAACCAGCGGCTGCAAAGGCTTTAGGATTATACCAGACCAAACTTTTTAAGTCAGCAGAAAGAAATACACCTTGAAGTTTACCTTTATAACTTCCCAAATCTATCCAGGTCGAGGAGTAGTCGCTCTTTAAAGTATCCACATCCATAAAAGTACTTAAATCTACTAATTTCCCAGCTTTGGCAAATTCTACCATCGCTCCCGGATTAGGTAATGTGGAGACATCAGGTGGATTACCGCCATCCACTCGAGTAATTAGTACTGCCGGATCTCGGGAACCAGCTAACACTACATCAATATCATTTGCGTCCTCAAAAGGTTTCACCATCTTATCAAATGCTTCTAATTCTGCTCCTGCCCAGGCACCGTAGACATTTAATACCCTAGATGCTGCGAATGCTCCTACAGAAAACATTCCTATTAATAATACTACTAATATCACAAAACTAATTTTCTTAAACATTTTCTTTTTATTACCTCCTTTATTTTTAACAAAATGTTTTTCTTATTCTCTATTTTCTAATATGCAACACCTCCTCTTCAAAATAGTTGTTATTGAATAATATTTAGTTTCAAATAGAAACATTCAATCAACAGTGGTTAGTTTTCAGTTTATTGAAGTACGCCTCTTATCTTATTATTCTACATCGTGTATAAAAAATCCTTCTTTTTTTTTAAATATTTTTTTATTTTTTTAATCAATCCCTACAATTTTAGAAATAGAAAATTATCGTTATATTAAATTGATAATTTGAGGATAAGTTGTACTACTAAATTAATTCATTTAATAAATCGATATAATCAGTAAGTAGACGGGTGATTAAAAATTTTTCTCTTACAGTTTCTTTACCCCTTTTACCAATTTGTTCTGCCTTGGAAGGATTTTCCAAAAGGTAGATAATTCTTTCCGCAAAACCATCATAATCAAACGGGTCAAGCAGATAACCATTTTCACCATCAGTAATTTGTGATGGTATGCCCCCTACATTGGAAGCTACCACTGGAGTTTCTTTCCATAGAGCTTCGGTAACAGTTAAGCCAAATCCTTCTTTTAATGATTTTTGAATGATAACAGTAGAAATACGCTGGAGCACATTAACTAGAATGTCATTTTCCACATTTAATATAATAATGTCTTTTTTTTCAATCATGTTTTGAGCTGCTTTCATTATCTGCTGGTATACTTTTATCCCTTCCGGGTCATCAACAGCCATACTACCACATAAAACTAAACGACAATCAATATGAGATTTTACTTTTTTAAAGACCTTAATAACCCCCAATGGATCCTTTAGATAGTCAAAACGAGATATTTGAGCTATAATGGGTTTATCATCAAGTATTTTATATTTTTTACGATACTTGTTAATATCTTCTGGTGATAACTCTTTATTTTTAGGTGATAGTGGATTGATGGCCGGGGATATTACTTTTTGAGGAACAGGTAGTTTTTCAGATTGATATTTTTCACTGGAAACAATAATTTTATCATAGCGAAGAATAAAGTTCTCAAGATAATGCCATAATTCAGGATGAGGATTGGATAAATCAATATGACAGCGCCAGATCCAGGGCTGCTTCTTTTTATAATACTTGATCAAGGGCAAAGGTTGAGGATCATGAATAATTACAGCATCGTGATTATTGATATGAGTAAAGACAGAAAATTCTTGATTGACCTTAAGATACAGTTTTTTCTTTATTTCTGTGAGATTAATTGAACCTCCCTGTAAGGCATTGTGAAACTTTTTGGTAATTGTAAAGAAATCAGGGTTCCCATGGAGTATTCTCCATCCGGCGTAAATGCCAAGCTCGTTCATGAGGATAATCAGAGATTCTAATATTTCTGCTACTCCCCCTCCCTGAGCAGTAGAATTAATATTTAGGATTGCCTTAGAAGTAAGCCTTCTTGCTTTTTTGAATAAATTAAAAAATAATTTATCACCAATAATTTCTCTATAATCTTCGATATTATTCATAATATATTTTCCTTTCTTTTATTTTCATCAGCCCTTAATTGTATTGACATTATTTGGTAAGATACCCTTCGGATTATTTTTTTTATAATATACTTGTTATATCAAGAATGTCAAGAATGTAAAAAAGTAAAGCATTTCTAATATATTTTATCTACTTTTCTAATAACCCTCTAAAGTACACACCAATAATGAAAAAGTTTATATTACTCTCTTGACATGTATTGGCTTTATTAATATGATTTTAACAGTTATAATAATAATCAATAAATATAAAAATATGTGGGATATCTGATGAAACAAAATAATTTTAAAGCTATTCTCTTTCGTATGAATTGGGAAAAAGAAAATTCATTACGCGATAAGCAAATAATTAAATTTATGAAAAAACTCGGTAGACCGAATTTAAAAATTGTGTTGCTATTACCTGAAAAAAAACCTGTATCCACCACTTCAGAATTAAACCCCTTTATCCAAGCTGTACATAAAATTGGGGTTTCCCCTGAAGAAACAATGGCATTACTTACTCAACCAAAAGATATAGAGTTAGCGCGAGATAGCAATTTTGCTCTTATTGTGGGGTGAAAAACAACAAAAGAAGGAGATGAGGCAAAACATTTTTTTAAAAAAGGCGCTGATATGGTCATTCAGAGATTAAGTGATTTAAATGCAAAATGGATTGATGAGTGGTTTAACCACTGCCCCTCTCATCTTCTCGAATCCGTAAAAATATTCTCTGGCAAAAATGAAAAGATCTTTTTACATCCCCGGTATCTTTATTCCTATTCCAAAATAATGGAAGGGAAAGAAAAAGCCGTTTTCTTTTTCGATTATGATGGCACTCTAACCCCTATTGTTCAAGAGCCTGGTCTGGCAAGATTATCCTCTCAGATGAAAAATATTCTTCAACAATTGGCTAAAAAATATAAAGTAGCATTAGTCAGCGGGAGAGAAAGAAAGGACTTGGAGAGTAAAGTAGGTATCCCTGGAATTTTTTATGCTGGAAATCATGGATTTGATATAAGCGGCCCAGATATTTCTATGATACATCCTAAAGTAAAAAAATTCTTCCCGCTTATTCAACATATCTCCAAAAGTTTAGAAAAATTATTATCTCATATTCCTGGAGTAATTGTAGAAAAGAAAAGGATGAGCGTAGCCATTCATTATAGACAGGTATCAAAAGAAGATTTACCCAGACTAAAGTTACCATTAAATAATATTCTAAAAGAAAACAGAGAAAATATCCGTATATTGAAAGGGAAAAAAGTTATTGAAATATTACCCAACATTGAATGGAATAAAGGTAAAGCAGTTTTATGGATAATGAATGCCTTAAGACTCGATTGGTCTAATCACAAGGTATTTTATCTGGGAGATGACACTACCGATGAAGATGCTTTTCGTGTATTGCGCACCAGAGGAACCGGTATTTTAATTTCCGAAAAACCCAGAAAATCTTCTGCGGATTTTCGACTATCCTCACCCAAAGAAGCAATAAAATGGATACAAAGTTTTCTAAAATGAAATATATACTTCTATTATGATAATTTTATTGTTTTGACAATTCGCTTAAAAGGGCCCTAACTTCCATAGAAGAGTTAATATTATACTTTGATTGAGACGTACCTGCACCGACTTTTATAGAGTAAGCGGTATCCGGCAAAGTGGTAAAGGTATCTTCGTCTGACCAGTCATCTCCTATCGCCAGGATGAAATCCCAATCTTTTTGAGAAATCCAATAATCAGCACTTAAGCCTTTATTAATTCCCGTAGGTATAATTTCAATTACTTTTTCGCCATGAAGTACTTCCAGATCCAGGTTAGAAGTAAGATGTAAAAGAGAGGATTTTAACTCTAATGCTCTCATCCGGCCAAAAGAGGGATTCGTTTTAATGTAATGCCAGACCAGGGAATGTTCCTTCTCCTGAATAAATGATCCCGGAGTTCTGTCAACATAAAGTTCAAGCAGGGGCCTGATTTGGTTTTTCCATTTATTGATTAGAGGTTTTACTGTTTTCCACTGTCCAATCCTTTCCCTTAACCAGGTACCATGTCCGGCAACCAATCCGATATTTATATCTGCAAACCACTTTTCTAAAGTCTCTTTTTCTCGACCACTGACTATTACCACTTGGTTTTTTTCATCCTGGATTAATTGTTGAATTATATTTATGATTTTTTTACCGGGTTTAATCTTCTTAAATTTATAACTAGTGGAAATCAACGTTCCATCATAATCCAAAAGAAATAAGCGGTTTATGCTTTTTTGATAATCTTTAATAATTTTTAAACGTGTTTCTGGAGATAAATATTTTGCAGAAAATTCCGCCTGCATACTTTTTACCTTTAGAAGGTTTTCTTTAAAGTCATCCGCCCATTTTTTCACATGATAATTTTTCAGTCGCTTTTGCATAATCTGGTTTCTTTTTTTCTGTATTTTATCAGGCATATTCAGAGCGTATTTTATAGACCAGGATATCTGTTCTCTATTATTCGGGTTAATAATTAAGGCCTCGCCCAGCTCAGCAGCAGCACCGGCCATTTCGCTTAGAATTAATACCCCTTTATTATTGTTTTTAGTGGCAATAAATTCTTTTGCGACTAAATTCATTCCATCTTTTAAGGGAGTTATTAAAGCAATATCAGCAACATAATAAAGGGCAGTCAGCTCATAAAAAGGGATGGATTGAAAAAGGTAACGGATAGGTGACCAGTTAATTGTAGCATATTTACCATTTATTTCCCCAACTAACTCATCTACCTGTTGTTTTAACTGCTGATACTGTTTTACCCTAATACGTGAGGGTACAACTACCATCATTAAAATGACCTTTTCCAGATATTCTGGATTTTTCTGCAAGAAAAATTCAAAGGCTTCCAAGCGTTTGATAATTCCTTTGGTATAATCCATTCGATCAATGGAAAGAATAATTTTCTTTTCTCCAACCTGTTCTTGTATTTTTTTAATCTCTTTTTTTGTATCAGAATTTTGGATAGAGGAAGAAAATCGTTCATAATCAATTCCCATGGGAAATGTATCTACTTTCAATATACGGTTCTGATAGTTAATATAACCCATATTACTTTCATAACCAAAAAGGCGCAACACTGAGTCTAAAAAATTTCGTACATAATCATAAGTATGAAAACCAATAAGATCAGCACCTAGAATGCCCTCAACTATTTTCTCACGCCAGGGGAGCAGTCGATATATTTCCTGAGGTGGAAAAGGAATATGCAAGAAAAAACCAATGGTTAAATCAGGTCGTTTTTCTCTTAACATTTTAGGAAGCAGCATTAACTGATAATCATGTACCCAGATTATATCATCTGGTCGGGCAATACTCAGAATGGTTTGACAAAATATTTTGTTGACTCGATTATATTCCTCCCACAGAAAATTCTGGTAGACTGCATATTGAGTTAAAGAATGAAATATAGGCCAGATAGTTTTATTACAAAAACCATTATAATAAGCTTGTATCTGTGATTGAGATAGAAAGACCGGATAGTTATTTAATTTTTCAAGCTTAGTGGTAATTTCTTGTATGCCTTTTTCGTCAATCCTATCTTTAACCAGGCCCGGCCAGCCAATCCACAGGCAATCATAATCTTGATGAAAAGAAGACATACCGGTAGCTAATCCTCCAGCGCTGGGAAGAAAATTAATCTTATCTTTTTTTTTGCTGGCAGTTACCGGAAGCCGGTTAGAAACAATTAATATTCTAGACATCTTTATCTTACCTCTTCATCGTAAAAAGGTCTTGTCGACTTTTTCCATTGCGGAAATGTTTTTTCTACATACTGATTGGTTTTTTATTATTATACCATAAGAACTTATGATATTAAAAGATTTTAAAAAAATCTGAGGCAATTATAATGCCATAAGTCTTCATATATTAATTTAGTTGACAGTAACATTCAATGACTTTCTATTCCAAATGCAAAATTCTTTAACCGATATTTAATATTTAGTCTTTCGTAAACGTCAAGTGAAAAATTACTCAAAATGATTATGCATAAAAATAATAATGAAAGAATTAAGAGATTTATTAGAGATAAGCATGCAATACATATTGGAGAACCATGCGTTGGGTATTAAAAAAGGAAGCATTCATGGCAACACAATGCCGCATAATATTAATCCATTTTCCACGATTCATATAGTAAGTCGGAATGACTATATTTTGCAATTTATCATATAAAGAAGCCGCGTCTTCCTGATCACTACTTTCAATATCGGGTGATGACCCAATGGACCACCCGGTAAATCCTTCAATACAACCTTCAATCCACCATCCATCTAAAATACTCAAACTGGGGATGCCATTATGAGCTGCTTTCATCCCTGAAGTCCCCGATGCTTCTTGGGGTTTCTTTGGGGTATTCAGCCACAGATCCACCCCTGAAACCATTTTCTTGGCCAAATTCATATTGTAATTTTCCAGATAAACAATCTCAATTTCTCCTTTAAGTTGCTGGGAAACCTGAATAATCTTTCGAATTAATTTCTTGCCCGGATCATCTTTAGGATGGGCTTTACCCGAGAAGACCAGCTGGATTTTTCCATACTTTCTGGAAATATCTACCAGCCTATTGATATCATAAAAGATTAAATCTGCCCGTTTGTAGGCTGTCGCCCTTCTGGCAAAACCAATAGTCAAAACTTCCGGATCCAATTGTACTCCTGTTTCTTGAAAGATACTATCAATCAGTATTTTTTTTGCCTCCTGATGAGCTTGCCATACTTCCTCATTCGGTATATTTAAGGCATAACGCAAACTAAAGGAATCTTTTCTCCATCCTGGAATATAGCGATCATAGAGTTTTTGAAAATGAAGACATATCCAGGTAGCCGAATGAACCCCATTGGTAATTGAATCAATATGGTATCCGGGAAACATCTCCTGGGAAACATCTCCGTGTCTTTTAGCAACACCATTGATATAATGACTTAGATTTAGGGCTAAAGCAGTCATGTTCAACCGTTCTTTTCCGCCAAGTTCTTTTAATAAAGAAATAGGGATAGGGCTTCTTAAAACTTTTTTCACCAGTTCATAAGAAAATTGATCCATACCTGCCGGTACCGGGGTATGTGTGGTAAAGATACATAATTTTTTGACCTTTTCGATAGTACTGTTAGTCCATTTTTCCTGCTGATTATTGTAATGGTTGAGTAGTTCCAAAGTCAGTAAACTGGCATGTCCTTCATTCATATGATATTTAGAGATATTATTATATCCCTGCGCTCCAAGCATCCTCACACCACCAATTCCCAATACAATTTCCTGGGCAAGCCGGTATCTTCTATCACCGCCATACAAGAAATCAGAAAGACTCCGGTCATAAACACTATTTTCCGGTAAATCAGTATCCAAAAATAAGACGGGGATACAATAATTATCCAAGCCTTTTATACAAAAAAACCAAGCCTGGACCGATACTCTTCTCCCCTCAATTTCGATTAAAATCTTATTGGGCAACAATTCCATATAATCTTGAGGATTCCATTCTTCAGGTAATTCCTGCTGAATCCCTTCTTTTCCCACTTTTTGACGCAAATATCCCTTTCTATAAAGCAGGGTAACTCCAACTAGAGGAACTGCTAAGTCTGCAGAAGATTGAATCATATCGCCGGCTAAAATCCCTAATCCACCACTGTAAGTAGGCATTCTGGCATCAACACAGATCTCCATGGAAAAATAAGCAATTTTTTTATCCCTTTTTATAATTTCAAGTGGTTGAAAAACATTTCCTTCGTTAGTTTCCATAAGTACTCCTTCTAGACTTTAAAGATGATTGATCATCTTATGAGTCTATATATAATTTTAGTTTTAAGCTAACATTTATACAGATAAATTCAGAAATGTCTTGACTTGCTCTTTTTCTTTCTAACTTTTTTCGAGAATTCACTTTTCTTTGATGGTTAAAAATAGTAAAAGCAATGCTTTTCCTTGATATGTTGTGTGTGAAATGTTAACATACAAAAAAAGGATTTGCAAATTCATTATGAAAATCAGATAAATTTTTAAAAAATAGGAGGTTAGAAAAGAAATGGCAAAAAAATACAAGCATATCGATATCAGTCAAGAAGCTCCACCAATACAGCATTATTTTTATTTAAACAATGGAAAAAACTAAAAAATATCGCTGAATTAATGGAAAGTTTAAAAGATATGGACCAGGATTTATTTTCTTTTCATGTAAATGAGCAGCATAATGATTTTGCCAGCTGGATTCGCGATGTATTCGGGAAAAAGGAGCTGGCTCGCCGAATAAGTCAGACCCGTTATTCAGCTACTATGTTAAAATCAATTGAAAAATATATCCAAAAATAAAAGAGAGGATTCTTCTTATTTATTACCTTAATAAAAATTCAAAAAATAGGTTGGTCATTGAGCATGTCCTACCTGAAATTGATGGTGGATACTTTCCCATCAAAAGAATTATCGGGGAAAAAGTAAAGGTCACAGCGGACATCTTTGCTGATGGCCATGATCAGATCCGAGCAACTCTTCTGTTTCGAAAAAAAGGGGGGAAAAAATGGCTACTTTCTCCAATGAATTTCCTGGGAAATGACCAGTGGTCTGGTGAATTCACAGTCGAAGAAATCGGAATCTACGAGTACACTATCGAAGGGTGGATCGATCATTTAATAACCTGGCTGAAGGATATCCAAAAAAGATTTCAGGCGCAGGAAAAAATTAAAGTTGACCTCTTAAGCGGTTTTTCTCTCCTGGAAAGATTAGCCCGACAAATAACCTCAAAGGAAAAAAGGTACATTCACCAATTGATTACCAAGTTAAAAGAAGAAGGAGATTCAAAAAAAATAATAGCCATTCTCCAGGACAGACTATTGGCATCTATTATCGAAGAAAACCCTATAAAAAATAATAAAACCCGCTATTCCAAAGAATTAAAGGTAATGGTTGACCGAAAAAAA
>Ga0222684_1000265_pt1 | contig 13442 bp, 13 predicted proteins | sample AntAcemetage1075_FD_181150 | JGI IMG/M metagenome (GOLD analysis project Ga0222684, IMG submission 181150) | Saline water microbial communities from Ace Lake, Antarctica - #1075 | ecosystem: Environmental > Aquatic > Non-marine Saline and Alkaline > Saline | place: Antarctica: Ace Lake...
AGGGAAAATACCTATGTTTGACCTTAATATGCGGCTGGGAGAAGGAACCGGTGCTGCTTTAGGTATTAGCTTTATTGAAGCAGGGGTTAAAATATTAAATCAAATGGCAACTTTTGCCGATGCCGGAGTAGATAAAATTAGTCGTTAGTGAATAGTGAATAGTCGTTAGTATTAAATTAGCGTACAGCGTACAGCGGGTAGCGTATAGGCGTGGGGAACAATTGCGAGAAGGAAAAGACAGTATCGAGTAAAAAAAGTATATAGTAGAGAGTATAGAGTATCGAGTAAAGAAAGAAAAAAAATACAATGTAGGGGTGTGTTGCACAATGCGCCCAAAAAGATAATAAAAAAATTTCTAAAAGATATAGAAAGAAGAAAATATTATGTCAAGAGGGAAATTAATTTTTATCACCGGGGGAGCAAGGAGCGGAAAGAGTAATTTTGCTGAGAAGATAGCCGTTAAAACAAGTAAAGAAGTGGCCTATATCGCTACGAGTCAGCCCTTTGATGAAGAAATGAAATATCGAATAAAAAAACATAAAGATAGAAGACCGACCAATTGGGAAACTTATGAAGAACCAATAAAAATTAAAGAATTGATTAATAATTTGGGTTTTAAAAAAGAAATCATTCTTATAGACTGTTTGACTTTGCTGACCTCTAATTTGTTATTAAGAGAAGAAGATAAAATAGAAGACCCTCAATGGCAAGAAGATATTTTATTAGAAATAAAAAAAATAGCGGAAAGTTCTTATAAAGTACCTGCTCAGGTAATAATTGTATCTAACGAAGTGGGTATGGGTTTAGTTCCGGATAATCCTCTGGGAAGAGTTTATCGAGATATCTTAGGCAAGGCAAATAGTATAATTGCTGATAAAGCTGATGAGGTTTTTATAATGGTCTCAGGAATATCATTAAAGATAAAGGGCTGATAAAATAATGAAAATTTTAAGAGATTTATCTTTGGCTATACGCTTTTTAACCATTTTTCCGATAGCTTCATTTCCTTTTTCTAATAATAGCAATCAAGATGAAGAAGAGGATTTAGAAGAAAATTTTGCTAATTCTATGGCTTTCTTCCCACTGGTAGGGATGTTAATAGGTGTGTTGTTGGTAATTTTAAGGCGGATTTTTTATTATCTTCCTGTTTCTCCGCTTATAGGTGACACTTTAGTTCTAATTGTTTGGATCTGGCTAAGCGGAGGGCTGCACTTAGACGGTTTTGCCGATAGTGTAGATGGATTTTTGGGGGGACACAATAAAGAAGAAGTATTAAACATTATGAAAGATAGTTGTACCGGAGCCAAAGGGGTGGTGGCATTAATTTCTCTCTTATTACTAAAGTTTGTTCTTCTGGTAGAGATACCTTTATTCTTAAAAGATTCTGTTTTATTTTTTATTCCAACTATAGGACGTTGGAGTATGGTGATAGCCGCTTTTTTAGGCAAGCCAGCTCGCTTGAAAAATAGTATGGGTAAATTATTTATGGATTATGTTGGCTGGAGAGAGGTTATTTTCGCAAGTTTAACTATGGCAGTTATAGGTATTTTATTATTCGAATTATATTTTCTGCCACTTTTGATTATAGCAATGGGAATAGTTTTATTAATATTAAAATATTGCCAAAAGAAAATAGGTGGTATAAGCGGAGATGTATTAGGAGCGATAAATGAAATTATGGAAGTTTTTATCCTTTTAACTTTCTGTATTTTATATATCAGATAAATATAAAATTATCTGCAATAATAATAGTTGCAACCTAAAAAGTAAATAAATTTGTCGAAAATATTTTTTGGCGTTTTGGGAAATAACTATAATGAAGTAAGTTGGTCAATTTAAAAACAATAATTATGAAAAAAGTAACTGTAAAAATTCCTGGAAGTTGTGGAGAATTAGTCCAGGGAATTAGCGAAAATAATAATTTCCAGGTGACTTGCCCGATAAATCTTTTTTCTTATATTTATCTTAGTTTAGAAAGTAATAATGGTAAAGAATTAAATAACTTTTCTTTACCGCCAAAATCTCGACAAGCTCTTATTAAAACTTTAAATTATTTTGGTTTTAATAAAAAAAATATTAGTTTAAAGATAAAGATATCTTCAGAAATTCCCGCGGGAAAAGGTATGGGTAGCAGTAGTGCTGATATTGTGGGAATTATCCTGGGTGTTGGTTTTTTATTAGATAAGAAGATAAGTGCAGGCGAAGTGGCAAAATTAGCTCTTTCTATTGAACCGACTGACGGGATAATTTATGAGGGGATTGTTTCTTTTGACTATTTAAAGAAAGGGATTTTAGAGCAGATAGGGCAGCCTCCTTTATTAGATATTTTGGTAATTGATCCTGGCGGTTGTGTTGATACTTTAGAATTTAATCAAAGAAAAGATTTAGTAAAACTTCGTTTGGAAAACCAGAAAGATATTGCTCGAGCTTTAAAATTGGTAAAAAGAGGTATAAGAGAGAATAATATTAGCTTCATCGGAAAGGGAGCAACTTTAAGTGCTTTATGTAATCAAAATATTGTTTTTAAGAAAGAGTTCGAAAAGATTATTTCAATATCCCAAAAGATGGGGGCAGTAGGAGTAAATATAGCACATAGTGGAGTGGTGTTAGGGGTTTTACTCCCTCCAAATTATTCTGAAATTAAAGATTTAAAAAAAGAAATCATCAAGATTTACAAAGATAATAAAAACCTGATATTTTATGAAACTAAATTAATTGGTGGGGGAGGAAGATTTGTTTAACTATCAACACGGGGGTAATCTCAAAAAAGCAATAGAAAAATATGGCATTCCCTCAGAGAAGATTATTGATTTTAGCGCTAATATTAATCCTTTAGGTTTTTCATCTAAGATTAAAGAAACTGTCACTAAAAATCTTAATCAACTATCCCACTATCCAGACCCAGAGTGTAGGGAAGCCAGGGAAGAGATATCAGGTTATTTTAAAATAGATTATAGTAATATTATTTTAGGTAATGGTTCTACTGAATTAATATATCTAATTGTTCAAACCTTAAAACCTAAAAAAGCGTTAATTCCAGTTCCTACTTTTAGTGAATATGAAAGAGCTTTAAGCAATAATAATGTTCCTATTGAATTCTGCAAATCAGAAGAGGAATTAGAATTTTCCCTCTCGATAAATAAAATTATTTCCCAATTAAAGGGAATAGATTTAGTTTTTTTATGTAATCCCAATAATCCTACTGGTACTTTCCTTCCCAGGCAAGAGTTGCTAATTTTAGTTAAAGAGATACAGAGAAGAAAAATATTTTTGGTAATAGATGAAGCTTTTATTGATTTACAAGAAGAAGAAAGTCTTATTAAAGAGGTTAAAAATTATGATTATCTTATTATTCTTCGTTCCTTAACAAAATTTTATAGCCTTCCCGGATTACGCCTTGGTTTTACTGTAGCTGATTCTAAATTTATTAAAAAATTAGAGAAACAAAAGATACCCTGGTCAGTTAATTGCTTGGCACAACTTGTAATCAAAGACTTATTTCAGGATGAAGCATTTATCTATAAAAGCAAGCAGCTTATTCTTCAAGAAAAGCAATTTTTATATAATGAATTATCTAAAATTCAGGGGTTAAAAGTCTACAAACCCTCCGCTAATTTTATATTTTTAAAATTATTGGGGAATATTTTTTCGCAGGGGCTTATAGATCACTTGGCTAAAAAAGGGATATTGATTCGCGATTGTAGTAACTTTAGAGGATTGGAGAAGGGAAAGTTTATTCGAATAGCAGTTCGCAAGCATAAAGAAAATATTAAATTACTAAAAGAATTGAAGATGATTTTAACTAAAAAATAAAATACTAAAAAATATTGTAATTGTATGGCTAAATCTAATTTTAAATATTATTTTAAGGAATAAAAAATATGATGGCTAAAGCAATAATGATTCAAGGTACTGGCTCTTCGGTGGGCAAGAGCGTAATGGTTGCCGCTTTATGTAGAATATTTTCCCAAGATGGTTTTAAGGTTGCCCCTTTTAAAGCACAAAATATGGCCCTTAATTCTTTCGTAACTAAAGATGGCGGAGAGATGGGAAGGGCACAAGTGGTACAAGCCGAAGCTTGTGGAATAGAACCTACTGTAGATATGAATCCTATTTTAATGAAACCTACCAGTGATGTGGGGTCTCAGATAATTGTACAAGGAAAACCTGTAGGCAATATGCTGGCTCAAGAGTATAAAAATTATAAGTCAAAGCTTGTTTTAGTTGTAAAGGACTCTTTCTTGGAGTTGGCTCGTAATTACGAGGTTATTGTTATAGAGGGGGCAGGTAGTCCGGCAGAGATAAATTTAAGAGAAGATGACATTGTTAATATGAAGATGGCGCAAATTGCAGATTGTCCGGTTCTTTTGGTTGGTGATATTGACAAAGGTGGTGTATTTGCCTGGATAGTAGGAACTCTGGAACTTCTAACCAGGGAAGAAAGAGAAAGGATTAAAGGTATTATAATTAATAAATTTCGGGGGGATAGAGAGATATTACAATCGGGATTAGATTATTTAGAGAAAAAGATTAAGAAACCAATATTAGGAGTAATCCCATATTTTAGAGATATCAGGATAGAAGAAGAGGATTCGGTAAATTTAGAGGAAAATAAATATTATAGTCTACCTGATTCCAATAAGATTGATGTTGAAGTTCTATATCTTCCTCATATCTCTAATTTTACTGATTTTGATCCTCTGGAAAGAGAGGAAGATATATCTCTACGTTATATAAAAATTGGGGAGAGAATAGGCAACCCTGATTTATTGATTATACCGGGGAGTAAAAATACTCTCAATGACCTTTATTATTTGAAAAAATTTGGTTATCAGGAAGAAATTTCAAATAGAGTAAAGAAGGGAACAGCAATTGTTGGAATTTGCGGAGGTTATCAAATGTTGGGCAAAGAGATTTACGATCCTGAACACACTGAATCATCTAGAGAAAAAATTAAGGGATTAGGTTTGATTAACGGAGTAACTACTCTCAAATCCGAAAAAAATACTTTTCAGGTAAGAGCCCGTATTTTACCTAATTCTTTTTTTGATGACCAGGATGAATTATTAGGCTATGAGATACATACAGGAGAGACTGTTTTGTTGGGAAAAGAAAAGCCATTATTTAAAATTTTTAAAAGAGGTTCTTCTCCAACTAATATTGATGATGGAGTGGTCAGTAAAGAGGGAATGGTTTGGGGAACCTATATTCATGGAATATTTGATAATAATAATTTTCGGAGAGCTTTTATAAACTTTTTAAGAAGTAAAAAAGGATTAATGATTTCCAACAGTATTAATCAAGATAGAATATCTTATCGGGAACAAAAAGATAGGGAGTATGATAAATTGGCTTGCCTGCTTAAAGATAATTTAGATATGGATAAGATTTATCATATTTTAGGGATAGAGAAGGGTTAGTTGATGAGTGAAATTATTACTGCTTATTTTTTAGATTTAATTATCGGTGACCCCTATTGGCTTCCTCATCCTGTGCGAATAATTGGGAAGGTTATTGAATATTTAGAAAGAATACTCCGGAAAAATAATCAAAACCAACGAACAGAAAAAATTAAGGGAATTCTCCTGACGGTTATAACTGTTGGTTTAAGTTATTATATTATTTATTTTCTCATCTATATAGCCGGGATTATAAGTCCGGGGCTAAAGTTTGTCTTTTCTTCTTTTTTTATTTTTACTGCTCTTTCTACTAAGAATTTAGGGGAAGAGGCATTCTCAATATATCGAGCTTTAAAAGAAAATAATTTAGAGTTAGCGCGAGAGAAGGTGTCTCGGATAGTAGGAAGAGATACCAAGGATTTAGATGAAGAAGAAATTGTGCGGGCTACTATAGAATCAATAGCTGAAGGCACCGTAGATGGAATTATTTCTCCTCTTTTTTATGCTGTTTTAGGGGGGGCTCCTCTGGCTATGGCTTATAAAGCAGTTAATACCCTTGATTCTATGGTGGGATATAAAAATGAAAAGTATCTTTACTTTGGTTGGTTTTCTGCCAAGCTGGATGACCTGGTTAATTATCTTCCAGCCCGTATTAGTATTCTTTTGATTCCGGTGGCAAGTTTATTAGTTAGACAAAGGAATCTGATGGCTTTTAGAATAATTTTTCGAGATGGAAAGAAATCACCCAGTCCTAATGCTGGAATACCGGAAGCAGGTTTTGCCGGTTCTTTAGGTATTCAATTAGGAGGAGCTAACTTTTATCAAGGAGTAAAGGAATATCGACCAATTTTAGGAGAAAAGTTAAAAAAAATAAGCCCAAAAGATATTTTAAAAGCTATTTGGTTGTCTTGTACAGTTTCAATACTGATGTTTTTAATTAGTTTTATAGTTTTACATTATTACCTGGGGAACTTTGAGGTCAGGGTGGTTTATTAGTATTGGCTTTACTCCATATGCCTTTTGCAAATTTTCTTCATTAAGTACTTCTTGAGGAGTTCCTATTTTCTGTATTTTCCCTTCGTTTAAAAGGAGAAGGCGATGAGAAGCGATACTGGCTAAGTTTAAGTCATGAAAAACAGAAATAATCGTTAATCCTTCTTCTTTGAGAGCTTTTTTTAAGAGATTCAACATCTCGTACTTATAGTTTAAATCTAAATGAGAAGTAAATTCATCTAAAAGCAAGAGTTGAGGAGTTTGAGTTAAAGCTTTGGCTATAAAAACTCTTTGTCTTTCTCCTCCACTTATTTTTTGAATATTTTTTTCAGATAAAGGTAGAGATTGGGTTTTTACCATTGCCTCTCGAGATATTCGATAATCTTCCACAGTCTCACCTTTTATTCGGGAAATATAAGGTATTCGCCCCATAAAGACTACTTCTTTTGCTTTAAAGTTAAAACTAATCCAGGTATCTTGGGGGACTACTGATATAAATTTAGATATTTTTTTTATAGAAAATTTATTTAAGTTTTCGCCCAGCAAAAATATATTGCCTTTGCCGGGTTTTAGTATTCCTGAAATAATTTTTAAAAGAGTAGTTTTCCCTGAGCCGTTGGGGCCAATAATTCCCAATAATTCTCCCCTTGATACAGAGAAGTTTATATTTGATAGAGTTTTTTGATAATCATTATAAGAGAAATTTACTTCTTCTATTTTTAAAATAGTCTCAGGAAAAGACATTTTATACATTTCTCCTTTGTAAAAGATAAATAAATAAAGGGGCTCCTACTATGGCAGTTACAGCTCCAATTGGTATTTCTGTGGGAGCAATGATAATTCGGGCAAAAGTATCACATAATATGAGGAAAATTGCCCCAAAAAGTGCTGATGTAGGAAGCATAACTCGATGGTCCGGACCTACTAAAAGACGGGCAATGTGAGGGACTACCAGCCCGACAAATCCTATAAGACCGGTAAAGGAAACTACACTGGCTATAATTATTGAACCAATGATAAAGATGCGTATTCTTAATTTTCCAGTATTAACTCCCAAATGAAGGGCTTCTTCTTCTCCCAAAGATAAGGCATTTAAGTCTAAAGAGGATGAAAACAAAAATAGACAGCCAACAATTACCGGAATAGTGATTATAGTTATTTTGTTCCAATTAGCAGTGGATAAATCTCCCATAAGCCAGAAAATCATAGAGTGTAATTCTCTTTTAGAAAGAGCCAAAAGTACAGTTATTAAAGCAGAAAAGAGAAAATTTATAGCTACTCCGGCAAGGAGTAGTCCGGTTGATGCTAAGGTATAACTAATTTTAGAGGACATGTATACCAGATAAAGAGAAAACATTGCACCTGTAAAGGCAAATAGAGGAAGATAAGAAGCTAAATAATATCCGGTACTATATTGTAAAGCAATACCAATACAGGCTCCCAAGGCAGCTCCGGCTGAAACTCCCAGGATATAGGGGTCAGCTAGAGGGTTTCTTAAAATTCCCTGGAAAGCTCCCCCAACAGTAGATAAAGCTGCTCCGGCAAGAATAGCCATAGTAATTCGAGGAATCCTTAGCTGCCAGATAATTAAACTGTTAGTTTTACCTGATGAACTATTCCATACAAGAGAGAGAATTTCTTTGGGGTGGATAGAGACCACCCCAAAGTTAAGACAAACCAGACTTACTCCCAGGATGCCCAAGCTTCCCATAAGAAGCATCAAGATTAATTTTTTTCGCCAGTTAGTATAGCCGGCGATTACTTTTGGTGGTTTATTTATGGAAAATTTCATATAACAATTCAAGCCCATCTATTAATCGAGGTCCTGCACGGTAAAAGAGATCTTCATTTACTATAAAGATATTTTGTGTTTTGATTGCCGGGATATTAGACCAACCAGGACGCTGAGAGATATTTTCTTTAATTTTTGATTCTTCCCCGAGGTTCATTGCTCCAATGGGAATTATAATTATTTCCGGTTCTGCTTCCGCTACAAATTCCGGGCTTATTTTTACCCAACCGGGGAGACTGGCAGCGATATTTTTCCCTCCGGACAAAGTAATTAATTCATTAAATAAAGTTCCTTCTCCCGGAGTGTAGATAGTTTCGTAAGTTCCTCCGATAAATACTTTGGGACGTTTAGGAATAGAAATATTGTAAACTTCGGATTTAATTTTATTAAGTCTTTGCGATAAATCTTCTACTAAAGTGTTCCCTTTTTCAGGTATTCCACAAGCAGTAGCTACCATTTTTATAGTTTTGAGAGTTTCCTTAATGGTTAAAGGTTCAATAACTAATACATTAAAACCCAATTCTCGTAAGCGTGGGATTTCCTTTAATTGAAATCCGGCATAAGTTAAAAGAAGGTCCGGTTTTAAGGAAATAATTTTTTCTAAGTTAAGAGGTGACATTTCCCCTATTTTTTCTATTTTTGTTGCTTCTTCAGGGTAATTGGTGTAATTTGTTACTCCGACTATTTTATTCTCAAGGCCTAAGGCAAATAGGATTTCAGTATTGCTAGGGGCAGTGGAGATGATGCGTTGAGGTTCTTGGGGAATTGTAACTGCTGACCCGGTATCATCGATTATGGTTAAAGGGTAATTACTCGCTTCTGCGAAACTAAGTGAGAGTAAAGAACTTAATATAAGAAATAAAAAAGTTAATATTAAAATATACTTTTTAAAAATATTCATAAATGGCCTCCGTATTTGTTATAATTAGTTAATTAAATTGTATTTTTGATTTTGTTTTTACTTGATAATGTATACCGTCTTTATTATCTTGAATTTTTATTTTATATTTTTTCTTGACTCGATACTATATACTTAATACTCGATACTATATTTAATTGGTCAATAGGCTAATTGGCAAATTGGTTAATTGTATATTTTATAAATAAAAATATCACCCTCTTTCTCCACGAAGAAGTGATTAATTTGTCCAAGCAGACAGGTCTCCTGGCTTAGGGGTCAATCTACTTGCTGTGCCTTCCCATCTTCACTTTTTGATAAGTGTTTAACAGTGGCCTGTTACAGCTTTCGTCTCCCATTACAGTAGCGGGACTGCGGTGGATTTTCACCACTCTTCCCTTAGACTGCTTATCTTTAAATATTTAATTTTCAATTAACAAAATTATAATACATTATGTGAGAAATTGCAATATATTTTGCCTATATTTGCCTATATTTTGCAGTTAGTGTTTCTATCTTTTTTTCTCCTCCTTAACTCGATACTCGATACTATATACACGATACTGTTTTGTTAATGCAAACTTTATTGGGGTAGTTAGATAGAAAGAAGAATGTTACTTTTTCTATCTTTTTAGCTTTCTTAACTCGATACTCAATACTGTATACTCGATATTATTTTAAGATAGTGTGTTTTTTATTAATTATTTTGGTATAATAATTTTAAATGTTTTGGAATTATAAGAATGGGAGGTCAATTGATGAGATGGTAAAAGGTTTAATCCAAGTTTATACCGGTGATGGAAAGGGCAAGACTACCGCTGCCTTAGGTTTAGCGCTCAGGGCAGCAGGCAGGGATATGAAAGTGTTAATAGTTCAATTTATGAAAAAATGGGATTATGGAGAACTTCATTCGGTTGAATTAATTTCCAATATTACTTTAAAGACTTTTGGCACTAAAGATTTTATTTACAAAGGGAAAGCAAAAAAGATAGATTATAAGGAAGCTGAAAAAGCCTTTTCTTTTGGTGCAAAGGGAATGCAAAGCGGCGATTATGATATAGTAATATTTGATGAACTCAATATGGCCCTTTATTATGAGTTATTAGATTTAAATGAAGTTGTCGAAAAGCTAAAAGGGAAACCCGATAATGTAGAAGTAGTTATTACCGGAAGAAGAGCACCTAAGGAGATAACAGAAATTGCTGATTTAGTTACCGAGATGAAAGAAATCAAGCATCCTTATCAAAAAGGGATAGAAGCGAGAAAAGGAATTGAATATTAAAAAAAAGAAATTAAAGAATTTACGAAAAATATTATCTAATATGGGAAGTGTACTAATTGCTTATTCGGGTGGAGTGGATAGTACTTTTTTATTAAAAATAGCCCGAGAAGAATTGGGAGACAAAGTTACTGCCGTAACTGTTAAATCAGAAATTCATCATCTTAGCGAGATAAGCGATGCTAAGATGATGGCGCAAAAATTTAAATCAAAGCATCTGTTTACAGATATTGATATTTTATCGAATAAAGAATTTATCAATAATCCTCCCGAGCGATGTTATATTTGCAAAAAAGAAATATTCAGCCGAATAAGTAAAATGGCTAAAGAACTTAATTTAAATTTTGTGGCAGATGGTTCTAATTACGATGACCTTGACGATTATCGCCCGGGGATGAAGGCGGTTAGAGAATTAAAAATAAGAAGTCCTTTACAAGAAGCTCTTCTTACCAAAGATGACATTCGCCTTCTTTCCAAAGAAATGAATTTACCCACATGGAACAAACCTTCTAATTCTTGTTTGGCTACCAGAATTCCTTATGGAGATAAGATAACTTTAGAAAAGTTGAAAAGGATAGAAAGGGCTGAAGGTTTTATTCATAATTTGGGATTTAAGCAGGTAAGAGTAAGGTACTATAATAAGCTGGCAAAGATTGAAATAAGAGAAGAAGATATGCTCTTCTTGATGAAAGAAGATTTAAGGAAAAAGATAATCGATAAATTAAAACAATTAGGATTTATTTATATTACCCTTGATTTGCAAGGATACCGAAGCGGGAGTATGAATGAAGAATTAAATGAGAAAGCCGAGGATTGATTAATGAATAAAAAAGAGATTGAGAAAATATTACAACAATTTAAATCCGGTCAGATAAAAATAGAAGGGGCTCTAGAGAAGTTAAAGCATTTTCCTTATGATGATTTGGGTTTTGCTAAAATTGATAACCAAAGACATTTGAGAAAGGGTTTTCCCGAGGTAATATTCTGTCAAGGAAAGAGTTTGGAACAGATAGCTAAAATAGCCAAAAGAATAAAAGAAACGGGAGGCAGAGTTATTGCCACTCGAGCTAATTTTGAAATATATCAGGAAATTAAAAAGATTGTGCCTGAAATTATGTATTTTAAAGAAGCTAAAATAGTAGCGGAAAGAATAGTAGAAAAAAGTAGTAGTGACAAATATATTTTAATAGTTAGCGGGGGGACTGCTGATATTCCGGTTGCAGAAGAAGCAGGAGTAATAGCAGAGCTAATGGGTAATAGAGTAGAACGTCTTTACGATGTAGGAGTCGCCGGTATTCATCGACTTTTAAATAATTCTAAAATATTAACAGCCGCTAATGTTTTGATTGTAGCAGCTGGCATGGAAGGAGCTCTGCCGAGCGTGGTGGGGGGATTAGTAGATAAGCCTATAATTGCTCTTCCCACAAGCGTTGGTTATGGAGCAAATTTTAAAGGACTGTCTGCATTACTTACTATGTTAAATAGCTGTGCGCCGGGAATAGCAGTAGTGAATGTTGATAATGGCTTTGGAGCTGGCTATATGGCGAGCTTGATTAATCAATTAAATGAGGTGAAAGAATGAAAATTGCATATTTTGATTGTTTTTCCGGAATTAGTGGAGATATGATATCAGGTGCGCTTCTTGATGCCGGATTAAAAAAAGAGGATTTGGAAAAAGAATTAAGTAAGTTGAATCTTTCCGGGTATCGATTAGAAGTAAAAAAGACTACTAAAAGAGGATTGACAGCAACACAAGTTAAAGTTGAAATAGAAGAAAGAGGAGTAGAAAGAAAATTAAGAGATATTATAAATGGTATTGAGAATAGTAAGCTTGAAGAAGAAGATAAAAAACAAATTAAAAAGATATTTTATAAAATAGGAGAAGCAGAAGCCCAAATACACCAAAAAGATATTAAAGATATTCATTTTCACGAAGTAGGGGGAATGGATAGTATTATTGATATAACTTCTGCTGTCTTAGGATTGAGAATTTTAGGAATAAAAGAAGTATATTCTTCTGCTTTGCCTTTAGGAAATGGTTTTGTCAAGTGCGCTCACGGAAATATCCCGGTGCCTGCACCTGCTACTTTAGAAATATTAAAAGGTATACCTGTTTATAGCAGTGGAATTAAAAGTGAAATGGTTACTCCTACTGGAGCAGGAATTATTAGTAGTTTTGCCAAAAAATTTGGGGAGATGCCTTTAATGAAAGTAGAGAGAATAGGATATGGCTCTGGAGAAAAAGATTTTACTATTCCTAATATTTTAAGGGTGAACATAGGTGAGAAAATATTAAAGGATGGGAATATTGCTGATGATTATATCTATGATGAAGCTACACTGATAGAGAGTAATATTGATGATATGAACCCGGAATTTTATGATTATATCATGGACAGATTATTTCTCCTGGGAGCTTTGGATGTTTTTTTAACTCCTATCCGAATGAAAAAGAATCGCCCTGCACATATGCTTAGCATTATTGTTTACAAACAAAATCTTAAGGAAATACTAGAAGTATTATTTTCCGAGTCTACTACCTTAGGGGTAAGGATAAGAGAAGTAAAAAGATTGAGACTAGCTCAGAAGAATTTTATTACTGAAACAAAGTATGGTAAGATTAGGGTTAAAGTTGGTATGTTTAAAGGAGAAATTAAAAATATCGCCCCCGAATATGAAAATTGCAAAAAGATAGCCAAGCAGCATAAAGTTCCTCTTAAGGAAGTATATGATGAAGCGAAGTGGAGCGTACAGCGTATAGCGGATAGAAAAATACAGTGATGAGTGATGAGTGATGAGTGATGTGTAATAAGATAAAGAGTTAGCTGGTTAATTGGTTAATTGGTTAATTAGTTAAGGAAAAAGAAGAAAGAATGAGATAGACTGTAAACCGAAAACTGATAACTGAAAACTTGTATTTAAAACTAACGACTAATTAATTGGCCAATTGGTCAATCGGTCAATTGGTGAATTGGAGGAGATATTTTGTCTGAAAATACAGAAAAGAAAGACAAAGATATAAAAATTGTTGAACTCTGTCGAGTACCGCGTGAAGATGAAGCCCTTGCTATTGAGAGTTTA